>Ga0315289_10002463_pt1 | contig 28283 bp, 25 predicted proteins | sample YL17G11_40_MG_FD_203452 | JGI IMG/M metagenome (GOLD analysis project Ga0315289, IMG submission 203452) | Sediment microbial communities from Yellowstone Lake, YNP, Wyoming, USA - YL17G11_40 | ecosystem: Environmental > Aquatic > Freshwater > Lake > Sediment | place: USA: Wyoming | collected... | reverse complement strand
CTAAATTTATTCTGATAATTTTCTAAAATCTCAGGTCTTTCTCTCAAGAGCTTCACCGTAAGTAAAATTAGGTCTCCAAAATCTAGGGCGTTGTTTTCGAATAATTCTTTTTGATATTGTTGGTAAATCTTTACTATAATTTTCTTAAAGTAGCTTACAGCATTATATTCAAATAGTTCTACATCTTCTAAATTATTCTTTGCCTTATCTATTATAGAAGAAATAACATTAGGGCTATATTTTTTACTATCTAAATTAAGAATATTAAGACACCTTCTAATTTGACTAAGTTGATCGGCTTTATCATAGATAACAAAATTTTTATCATAGCCCAGTGTTTCTATCTCCTGTCGCAAAATTCGGGCACAGATAGCATGAAAAGTTCCCATCCACAAACCTTTTATCATTTTACTGCCAGAAATATCTTTACTTAAAAATTCAACCCTATTTTTCATCTCTTGGGCAGCTTTATTAGTAAAGGTCACCGCTAATATATTACCAGGGTTTACCTTATTTTGAAAAATTAAATAAGCAATTCTATGAGTCAAGACTTTTGTTTTTCCACTACCTGCCCCTGCAATAACTAAAACGGGAGCTTCTTTTACTTCTACCGCTTCCTGCTGTTTTTTATTTAAATTATCCAATATCTTCATCTTTTTCTTCTACAACTCCTGCTTTCATAATGATTAAGATAAAATATTTAATTTCTTAAATTTTTCTTTTAAGGTTATCATATGGTTCCCGTTCCAAAAAATTTTCCCACAATTAAAACATCTTTTAAACCAATAACCTCGACCAAAAACGTCAAAAGGAATCTCTTTCTTCACTTCATCTTCCTGTATTTCTTGTAAGAAATTATTACATTTTGAACACCTAGTAAAAAGATTTTCTTTTTTTAATGTTAATTTTAATTCTTTTATAGTTTGTTCTAATTGTCCATCAAGATCGTCTTCTTTAAGATAAAAAATCCAGGGCAATTTTCTTAAAAACTTTACCCTGGATAATAAAATCCTATTTTCTCTTTTAGCTAAATTAATAGCTAGTATATAATCTTTATTTTGGGAATATAAGACATCAAAACCCAAAATCCTGAGCAAAATAGCTAATTTTTGCAACTTATAAACCACAAACTGATATTCTTTCATAATTTATTTTAAAATATTTTCTATTCTATCCAACCCCTCTTTGACATCCTCCATAGAAGTAGCATAAGACAACCTCAAATATCCTTCTGCTTCAAAAGCACTTCCCGGAATTAAAGCAACTTCCGCTTCCTTTAAGATAAAATCAGCAAGGTCAAACGAATTAATAATTCTCTTACCATTATATTTAACACCTTTCTCTAATATTTTACTCACATTAGGAAAAGCATAAAAGGCTCCAGCAGGCTTAAGACAGGAAACTCCTTTTATCTGGTTTAGCTTTTCTACCATATATTTCCTTCTCTGGTCAAATTCTCTTCTCATCTCTTCGATAGTTTCTTGTCTCCCGTTTAAGGCTTCCACACTAGCTTTTTGAGCTATAGAATTTGGATTAGAAGTGCTATGTCCCTGAATTTTACCCATTCCAGAAATAATATCTTCTGGCCCTGCTGCATAACCAATCCTCCAACCAGTCATAGCATATGATTTAGAAACACCATTTATAATAATAGTTTTAGCTTTTACTTCATTACTTAAAGAAGCAATAGTAAAATGTTCAGCTTCATCATAAATTAGTTTTTCATATATTTCATCACATATACAATAAATATCATACTTTACAAGAAGCTGAGCTATCTTTTTTAGCTCTTCCATTTCATATACAGCACCGGTAGGATTATTAGGGCTGTTTAAGATAAGTAATTTAGTCTTGGAAGATATTTTTTCTTCAACTTGAGCAGCAGATAATTTAAAAGCATCCTCTTGATAAGTATTAATAAATATTGGGGCTGCTTGAGCGAATTTTATCTGCTCAGTATAACTAACCCAGCAAGGAGTCGGCAATAATACTTCATCTTCTGGATTGCAAACGGTCAATATGGCATTAAATAAACATTGTTTTGCTCCATTAGAAATAATAATTTCTGCCGGTTTATATTCTACTTTATTATCTTTTTTTAATTTTCCTATTACTGCTTCTTTCAATTCAATTATTCCCGAATTATCCGTATAGTGAGTAAATCCTTGTTTAATTGCAGATATAGCCTCTTCTTTGATATTTTTGGGAGTATCAAAGTCAGGCTCACCAGCAGCAAAACTGATGACCTTCTTTCCTTCCCGCTTCATCTTTAACGCCTGAGCGGTAATAGCCAAAGTCTGGGACGGATTTATACTCTTTACTCTATTCGAAATAGTCATCTTCTAACTTCCTCCTCTTGTAATTTATGACAAATTTTGTGCCAGGCACTTTTTTTTACATTTTAGACAAAATCGAGCCAATCTAAATATTTTTGGTCTTTTCCTTTCACCAGGGCAAAGAATTTTTCTTGAATTTTTTCAGTTACCGGACCACGTTTTCCTTCGCCAATCTGGTAGTTATCAATCTCTTTGATCGGTGTAACCTCAGCAGCTGTTCCAGTAAAAAAGACTTCATCAGAGATATAAAGTTCATCTCGACAGGCATATTTTTCTTGAACTTGGTAGCCCATATCCTGCACAATCTTTATTACAGAATCGCGAGTAATTCCTTCTAATACTGTAGCGGTAGGAGTAGTATAAATAACTCCATTTCTAATCCAGAATATATTTTCACCTGAGCCTTCAGCTACATAACCTCTGGTATCCAATAAAATTGCTTCATCTGCACCGGCTTCTAGAGCTTCCATTTTGGCAAGTATAGAATTAGCATAATTTCCACAGATTTTAGCCTTTTGAGAGGTTGAGTTAATATAACTTCGGGCATAACTCGAAATCTTAGTCTTAATCCCATTGACTATTCCTTCTTCGCCTAAATAAGCGCCCCATTCCCAAACCGCAATTGCGCAATTTACCGGGCATTTAAAAGGATTTATTCCTAATTCTTGAAAACCACGATAGATTAAAGGACGAATATAACAACTCATTAATTTGTTTGCCTTTATGGTATCCTTAATAGCTTGTCTAATTTGCTCTTTAGTGTAGGGAATATTCATTTTTAATATTTTTGCTGAATTAAACAATCGATCAATATGTTCTTTTAATCTAAAAACTGCAGTACCTTTTTCAGTTTTATACGCCCTTATTCCTTCAAATACTCCACTTCCATAATGTAGGGCATGAGCACAAACATGAACCTGAGCCTTATCCCAATCGACCATCTTTCCATCCATCCAGATTTTATCTGCTTTCATCTTTATTTACCTCCTCATTAAGACTAACTTTAGGATAATTTTAACATATTTTTCTAAAAATTACATTTATATTTTGGGGTGAATTTTGGGGTCAGGTCTACACTTGACACTTATTTGAAATTTCTAATTTTTAAAGTGTCAAGTGTAGGCCTGACCCCATTTTTTATTATCATTAAGAATAATTTTAGCTATTCTTTCTACTTTTTCAGGCGAACCAGTAGTGTAATAATTTTCTTCAACTTTTTCCTGTTCGTTTAAAATCCCTTTTTGGATAAGTATTTCTTTTAGCTCTAATGTGGTGCTTACTGCTGGATCAATCAATATTACTTCTTGACCTATAATCTCAGAAATCACTTTTTTTAAAAAAGAACAATGGGTGCAACCTAATATTAAAGTATCAATTCGTGCTTTTTTTAGGGGTTTTAGATATTCTCGGGCAACTTCGTAGGTTTCAGGGGCAGTAAATTTACCAGTTTCTACTAGGGGTACAAATTCGGGACAAAAATTGGAAAAAACTTCTATTTCAGGAGCAATTCTTTTAATCTCTTGGGGATAAGCTTGATTTTTAGTGGTAAATTCGGTAGCAATAATCCCTATTCTTTTATTGGAGGTTCTCTTTACCGCATCCTCTACCGCTGGTTGGATTACCCCAATTATAGGAATAGAAAAATGTTCTTTTGCTGGTATAAGACTAGCAGCTGTAGCTGTATTACAAGCAATAACACAAGCCTTAATATTTTTCGTTAAAAGAAATTTAATTATTTGCAAAGTATATTCAATGAGCTTTGATTGGTTTTTTTCTCCATAGGGTTGACGTTGATTGTCGGCAAAATATTCAATATTTTCTCGAGGGAGCAATCTCTTTACTTCTTTTACAACTGATAAACCGCCTAAGCCTGAATCTAAAAAGCCAATCGGTTGTTCTTTCATTTTAAACCTTATTTCTTTATTTTATGATTGTCCCCTAAAAAGTAAACAAAATAGTAAGGTAGGGGTCGGATTTATCCGACCCGGTATTGCGGGCTCGATGAATCGAGCCCCTACAACATAATTATAACCAAAAAGTCATAATTTACTATAATTTTATATTTTTAATACATATAGGGGGATAAGTTTGGCAATTATCTTAGCCAAGTCTAACTCTAAGGTTCGTAGAACTACCATTCTTCCTCTGTAATCATAGGGTATTTCCCTTAAATCTTTAATTACTTTCTTACCCCGATCATTGATTAAATCCATCAGGAAATATCTCTGTCCGTTATTTTCAATTACTTTTAACACACTTAATATATCAGGAAAATGATAACCCCCGCCGTGAGGAACTACATTGGCATTTCTGAGTCTATTGGTTAAATCCAGTTTTTTGGCTCTTTTTTCAAAACCTAAATTCTCAATCTGTTCTTTAGTAAAAGATGGTTTACCATAGACCAGATATGCCGGTAAGTCTCCTCGTAAAGCAATGGGTAGAATCTGGTTATCTTTTATAAGGTGACAACCTAAGAGCATAGTATTTATATCTGCTAATCCTTGGTGGGTTTCATTGGAGATTATTTTAAAATCTCCAAACAATCTTTTAGCAAATTCAATTCTCCTCCTTTTAGAAAAATCATCAACAAATTTATATTGTTCGTAATAGTCAGAAGCTTCTTTACCAGTTAAAAACCTGATTTTACCAAAAGGGGTGTCTATTTTTTTCGCAATATTCTCTAATCTTTTACTCCGATAATAGTATAAGCCATAACCTTTCGGATTATCATCTCTTAATTCATCACCAGCCCCATGGATAATAAATATATAAGGGAGAAAATTTTCCATCCCCATTATATCTCTCACTTTAAATACATCTATAAAGTGATTGCCCTTACCAAAATCCCAGACTACCTTTATGCCATTAACTTTTATATCAGAGGACTTTACAGAAATTGTAGACACTTTATCAATTAAAATTTCTATCTGGGGAAGTTCTTCTAATCCACCAACTAACATCCCACAGGCATTAGGTAAGAGATCTAATATCATTAATTCTAAAGCCTCATTCCCCCATTCAATCTTTCCTCCATAACCAAAGCCGTTGTTCCATCTTTCTGCATTTCGGGTGATAGTGGCATCAGGGGTGGATATAAAAGTAGCATCTGCTTTTAAGCCAAGTTTTTCTTGAAGAAAATGAATCTTAGCTATTCCGTAAACCATATTAGCAGCACATAATTTCATACCATTATCATTAACTCCAGTCATAAAGAGGTGATCTTTAGCTCTACTAAGATATTCTTCTCTATCCATTTCTACTCCTTTCTAAATATCTTTTAGATTCCTAGTCGCTATTTAGCTGCAGGTAAAATTGCTTCCAGCATTTTTAGGTAAAATATACCCTTTATTTTTGCTAACTTTGCAAGATGACCTTCTCAACGACAACCTGAATTCGGAATTATTTTAAAAGGATAGTAATAAAATTTTTGGATATTTAAATATAATAAAATGGTAATTTTAATTAGAATTCTTATAATTTTGAGCAAAGTTTGGAAGATCAAAGGCTGCTCTATGTATATCTTTATTATAATATTTTAAATTCTGAAGTTTTAAAGCCCTTGGTTCATCAAAATCATTTAAGGGATGGTATTTCTTGGAACAGAAAGCAAAACCGATCATTCCACTAGGATAGGTGGGTACTAAAGTATAATAGTATTTTGAAATAGAATAAATATTTTTAATAAAGGAGAATAAACTCTTAATGGTGCTCTGGTGGTAGAAAAATGATTCTGCTTGGGTAACTACAATTCCATCATCTTTTAAAGCTCGATACATTGCTTCATAAAACTCTCTTCTGAATAAAACTTCTGCAGAACCTACCGGATCAGAAGAATCAACTATAATTAGGTCATATTCATTTTTTTGGGCTTTTATAAATTTATTTCCATCTTCACAATGTATTTTTACTTTAGAATTATTAAAACTGCCCGCTAATTTTGGAAAATATTTTTTACAAATTTCTATTACTTTTCTATCAATTTCGCAGACTTCTACTTCTCTAACACTATCATGTTTTAAAATCTCTCTCACTGCTCCTCCATCCCCTCCCCCAATTACCAGAACTTTTTGTGCTTTTGAATGAACACATAAAGGAACATGGGCAATCATTTCATGATAACAGAATTCATCAGCCTCAGTGAGCATAATTACCCCGTCGATAAGTAAAACCTTACCAAAAGCTTCACTATCTACCACTTCAATTTCTTGAAATTCTGATTTAACCTTTTCTAAAGATTTTTTAATCTTTATCTTTAAAGTTCTGCCTTTTTCTATTTCATATTTTTCTTCTATCCAGAGGTCTTTATGATTCAAATATTTTAGCCCCTTAAAATATAATGCATTTTAACTTCTTTTGACTTAAAATAATTCTTGGTAAATTCTGCTACTACCGAAGGATCATAATATTTACAACTAAATATATCTAGATAAGCGTTATTAGTACTATTGGCAAAATGTCCTGAAATTAAAGAAGTTTCAATCAACTGCACCATAGAAAACCCAGCAACTCTCTCGTCTTCACCAAAATGAACAACTTGAGTATCCCCAAATCGTTTCATTTCAATTAATTCACAAAGTTCTTTAACATATCTTTTAATTGCTTCTGCATCTCTTATGATTTGAGGATCACAATTATAAAGATCTACGCTAGTTAACAAACCCCAGACTTTATTAGCATAATATTCTTTTTTTAAATTTTTCATTTTTTACACCCCTCTGGTTTATGTAAAAGTTTTACTGGAAAATCTAAAATCCCTCTCTTCACTTCAATCATAGAAATATTGCCCGCTTCTAACTCCCTTTTAAGGTATTCTAAGGCTAAGTTACTTTTAATCTCATCGCCACAGGTAAAAATATCTAAAGCACAATAACCATATTCTGGCCAGGTATGGATGGAGAAATGAGATTCTGAAATCACTACCACTCCACTCACTCCATGGGGAGAAAATTTATGGAAGTTTGAATTTAAGGTAGTTGCTCCTGAAATTCTTACTGACTCTAATAATAGTTCCTCCATTTTTGACACATTGTTTATTACCTTTGCATTACAATTATACAGCTCTACCAATAAATGATTTCCTAAATAGTTCATCCCTCTATTTCGCGATATATGCCCACATATCGCCCCCCTTTCTTTAATAAATTAGCCACCTATATCATCTACTACTTTCTTGATATTTGGCAGCTTTAAAAATATCACTAAAATACAAATGATAATATATCAAAATAGTTTGAATTTATCAATACTTTTTAATATTTTTTTTAAATATTTTTTCTAAAAGAAGGAAGGGAGAAATAAATTTTTTTCTAACCGACATCTAGAACCATCTAAAACCATCTAGTATTTAGACTATGATGGGCCAAATACCCTGGTAAAGATTATATCTATATTACGCAGGTAAGTCTGATAATCAAAACATTCTTCTATCTCCGATTTGGTTAAATATTGGCCTACTTCCGCGTTTTCTAATAAGAGAGCTTTAAAATCAGCTTGGCTCTGCCAAACCTGCATAGAAATATTCTGCACTATCTTATAAGCCTCCTCTCGAGAAAGGCCTCTTTTAGTCAGTTCTAACATTATCTTTTGAGAGAATATTAAACCTTTAGTTTTTTCTAAATTTTGCTTCATATGTTCAGGATAAATATTTAAATTAGTAATAAGATTAGTAAATTTCTGTAACATATAATCTATTAGAATATTACTATCTGGGATAATAATGCGCTCAGCTGAGGAGTGAGATATGTCTCTTTCATTCCATAGATTTACATTTTCCATGGCGGCAATGGCATTAGCTCTCACTACTCGGGAAAGCCCACAAACTCTCTCACAAATTATGGGATTTCTCTTGTGAGGCATAGCCGAAGAACCCTTCTGTCCTATGGCAAATTTTTCTTCTACTTCATAAATTTCCGTTCTCTGCAAACTCCTTATTTCAGTGGCAATTTTTTCTAACGAACTGGCTATTAATGCCAAAGTAATTAAATAATATGCATGTCTATCTCTTTGGATAATCTGATTAGAAATTTTTGCTGGTTTTAGGCTAAGTTCTTTACAGACATATTCCTCTACATAGGGATCAAGGTGAGCAAAGGTCCCTACTGCCCCCGATATTTTGCCATAACTTATTTCTTCTTTGGCTCTCTTTATCCTTTCTAAATTTCTCTGCATCTCTGAAAACCATAAAGCAAATTTAAAGCCCAAAGTTATTGGCTCAGCATGGACACCATGAGTCCTTCCCACCATCAGGGTATATTTATGCTCTAGGGCCTTTTCTTTTAATACTCTTATCAATCTTTCAATATCTTCAATGATTATTTCTGCAGATTGTTTTAATTCTAAGGCTAAGGAAGTATCCAAAATATCAGAAGAGGTTAACCCTTGATGAAAATAACGAGAATATTTTCCTAAATTTTCTCCCACTGCGGTAGTAAAAGCTAATACATCATGCTGAGTTATTTTTTCAATTTCCTGAATGCGGGATAAAGAATAGCGGGCATTTTTTTTGATATTTTCGATGGCATCTTTATTTATCTTCTTCAATTGAAATAGAGCTTCACAGGCTAAAAGTTCTATCTCTAACCAAATCTTATATTTATTCTCCTCTTGCCAGATATTTTTCATAGCCGGAAGAGCATATCGGTCAATCATTATGGCACCTCTTAATTAATTCTCCAATTGACCAATTTACCAATTGACCAATTGAAATAGTTAGCTGGTTAGTTAGTTAATACAAGATGCAAGTTTATAGTCATCATTATACAGCTAAAAACTTAAAACGACCTGTCTGCGTGCAACGCACAGGCAGAAAAGCGAAAAACCATAACTTAAAATTCAAAAATATAAAATAATATATTTAAATTTTAAATTTTGAGCTATGGCTTTAAGTTTTGCGTTTTTCGTTTCAGGTAACCTCTAACTAATTAACATTTATTTTATTCATTCAAATATTTTTTCTCTGATAATAGTTTGTCTTCTTTGGGGACCAACTGATAGAATAACCATTTTGGTTTTTATTAATTCTTCTATACGGTGAATATAAGCCTTTAACTGCTCAGGAAGGTCTTCATAATTAGTTACCTGAGAAATATCTTTCTTCCATCCTTTCATTTCTTCGTATACTGGAATACATTTCTGTAAAGTCTCTAAACTAGCTGGAAATTCTTTTATCAATTTTCCATCATATTTATAAGAAGTACATATCTTTATTTTATCTAAATCGCTCAGAACATCTATCTTAGTTAAAGCTACGCTGTCCATTCCATTTATTCTAACTGCATAGTTTACTACTACTGCATCAAACCAACCACACCTTCGAGGTCTTCCCGTAGTTGCTCCAAACTCTCTACCTTTTTGGCGTATATATTCTTCCATTTCCCCTTGCATTTCAGTGGGTAAAGGTCCTCTTCCTACTCGGGTAGTATAGGCTTTAGTTATTCCTATAACTTGGTCTATTTTAGTAGGACCTACTCCTGTTCCCACACAAGCACCACCAGCAATTGGATGAGAGGAAGTCACATAAGGAAAAGTACCATGATCAACATCTAAGAGAGTTCCTTGAGCGCCTTCAAATAATATTTTTTTATCTTCCTTAATAGCTTGGTTCAAATATAAGGACACATCCATTAAATATTTTTTCAATAATTGACCATATTCTTGATATTTTTTTATAAGGTTAAGCTTTTCTTGATTAGACATCTTAAGTCCATATAATTTATTAAAGATTTCGTTCTTTTCTTTCCAATTAATCTCTAATTTTTTTGATAAGGACTTTTCATCAATTAGATCTACCATTCTTATCCCGGTACGAGCAATTTTATCTATATAAGCTGGACCAATACCTCTTTTAGTCGTACCTAATTTATCTTTTCCTCTTTTTTTTTCCTTTAACTCATCTAAGGTTTTATGATAAGGAAAGACAATGTGGGTTTTAGGATCTATGAATAATCTACCGTCAATTTCTACACCTTCTTTTCTTAAATTTTCCATTTCCTGCCATAAAGATTCTGGATCTACTACTACTCCATTACCGATAAGACATTTTTTTCCTTGATGTAAAATGCCAGAGGGTATGAGGTGAAAGATAAATTGCTTATCTCCTATTACTACGGTATGACCAGCATTGCAGCCACCTTGATATCTCACAATAATGTCTGCTTCCTCGGAAAGTAAATCAGTTATTTTTCCTTTTCCTTCATCTCCCCATTGAGATCCAACTACCACTAATGTTGACATAAAAATATTACCTACTCTTTCGATATTTTAGTAGGGGGCGGATTTATCCGCCCCGTTTTTTTGCGGGTTTGATGAATCAAACCCCTACCTATTACTTATTACTATTTTCTTCTGTCTTCTGCCTTCTGTCTTCTGCCTTCTGTCTTCTGTCTTTTCTAACTATCCGCTAAACGCTACCCGCTATCCGCTCTTTCTCTTCACGCGATACGCAATACTCGATACGCGATACTAATTTATTCCCATTCAATCGTTGCTGGTGGTTTTGAACTAATATCATAAACTACCCGGTTAATACCTTTAACTTCATTAATAATTCTATTAGATATCTCTCCTAATATCTTATATGGTATTTTAACCCAATCAGCAGTCATACCATCACTACTGGTTACAATCCTTAAGGTAAGGGCAAAATCATAGGTTCGACTATCTCCCATTACCCCTACTGTCTTTATGGGAAGTAAGATGCCAAAAGATTGCCATACCTTTTTATAGAGACCGTTCTTTTTTATTTCTTGTTTAATTATTTCGTCTGCTTCTCTTAAAATATTTAATCTTTCCTTCTCTACTGGACCAATTATCCTGATAGATAAGCCCGGACCAGGGAAAGGTTGTCTCCAGATTACCACTTCGGGGAATTTTAACTTTTTAGCAATTTTTCTCACTTCATCTTTAAATAGATATTTTAAAGGTTCCAAAATTTTAAGGTTCATCTCTTCAGGTAGTCCACCTACATTATGATGGGATTTAATTTTAGAAGAAGGCCCTTTTAAAGAAATACTTTCTATCACATCAGGATAAAGAGTGCCCTGTAATAAATATTTTACTTTACCTATTCTTTCAGCATTCTCCTCAAACACTCGAATAAATTCTTCTCCGATAATCTTTCTCTTTGCTTCAGGGTCATTCACACCTTTTAATTTATCTAAAAACCGGTTAGAAGCATCGATATAGCTTAAATCAATTTTAAAATTCTCTTTAAATATCTTCTGAACTTCTTCTGCTTCTCTTTTTCTCAATAGACCATTATTAATGAAGATACAGTGTAGTTGATTATCAATAGCCTGGTGGGTTAATACCGCTGCTACTAAAGAATCTATCCCCCCACTTACTCCAGCAATGACTTTCTGGTCTCCAACTTTTTCTTTAATATCACTTAAAGATTGTCGAATAAAAGATTCAAGATTCCAGCTGGGATTGCACCGACATATATTATAGAGAAAATTTTTAAATATCTTTTTCCCTAAAGGGGTATGGGTAACTTCAGGGTGAAATTGAACACCATAAATTTTCTTACTTTTATTTACCATAGCTGCGACTTTGGTATTTTCACTATGGGCAATAATCTTAAAATTTAAAGGAAGATCTTTCACTAAATCCTGATGGCTCATCCAACAGGTAGTATTAGTAGGAAGTCCGTAAAAAATATCTTCCTGATTATCCAAAATAATATTAATCCTACCATATTCTGCCTGAGATGTTTTTGCTACTTTTCCTCCTAAAACTTGAGCAATTAACTGAGCACCATAACAGATTCCTAATATAGGTAGGTCTAATTCAAATATTTTTTCATTACACCGTGGTGCTTGTTTTTCATACACACTGGCTGGCCCCCCGGAGAGGATAATTCCTTTCGGTGGATTTTCCAATAATTTATTTAATTCAACATAATAAGGAAATATTTCTGAATAGACTTTTGCCTCCCTTACTCGTCGGGCAATTAACTGGGTATATTGCGAACCAAAATCTAAAATGGCAATCCATTCTTTCTTTTTTTCTGTTTTCAAATAAATCCCTCCAGCTTATACTTTTCAATTTTGGTCATCTATTTCTAAAAATATTAATAATTATTTATCATAAATTTATTCACGTAATTAATTATAACATATCTTTAATTACTAACCATAATAATTTAAATTTTAATTTTAAACTATCATAATTTTTATATTTTTTTAAAAAAAAGAAGGATTTTTATATATCAATGTAGTATATTATAATTATAATTAAAAAAATAGGAGATACCCAAATGAAATCAGATCTACAAATATCCCAAGAAGCTAAACTAAAACCCATTAATGAGATTGCAGAATCTATTGGAATAGGAGAAGAGGAATTAGACCTCTATGGTAAATATAAAGCCAAGGTCTCTCCGGATATTCTAAAGAGACTACAAGACCGTCCTCAAGCAAAATACATCGTAGTAACTGCCATCACTCCTACCCCTTTAGGAGAAGGCAAGACAGTAACCTCTATCGGCTTAGGCCAAGGTCTGGCTAAGATAGGTAAAAAAGTAATAAATACCCTGCGCGAACCCTCGATGGGACCGGTCTTCGGAATAAAGGGTGGAGCAGCTGGTGGAGGATATTCGCAAGTCGTTCCCATGGAAGACTTAAATCTTCACTTTACTGGAGATATCCATGCGGTAGGAGTAGCCAATAACCTACTCTGTGCTATGCTGGATACCCATCTACAAAAGGGTAACCAACTGGGAATAGATATCCACAATATCAATATTAATCGAGTGGTGGATATCTCTGATAGAGCCCTACGTCAAATCATCATCGGTTTAGGAGGAAAGGCCAACGGTATCCCCCGAGAGACTGGCTATGATATTACCGTTGCTTCTGAGGTTATGGCTATCCTTTCTTTAGCTACTGATATCTTTGATCTTAGAGCAAGATTAGGTCGAATGACGGTAGCCTATACTACAGATGGTAAACCAGTAACTGCTGAAGACCTAAAAGCTGCTGGGGCTATGACTGTTCTTTTAAAAGAAGCCTTAAAGCCCAATCTCATTCAGACTTTAGAACACGGTCCTTGTCTGATGCACTGTGGACCTTTTGCCAATATCGCTCATGGTAATAACTCAGTTTTGGCTGATCTAATCGCCTGTAAATTAGCTGACTATGTAGTAACCGAATCCGGTTTCGGGGCGGATATGGGCTTCGAGAAGATGTGCAATATAAAATGTCGGACCAGTGGACTTAAGGTAGATGCTGCAGTAGTAGTATGTTCCATCCGTGCCTTAAAGATGCACGGAGGGGCTATCAAGGTAGTGGCTGGTAAACCTTTAGACCAGGAAACTTTGGCTAAAGAAGATTTAGAATCAGTGGCTAAAGGTAGTGAAAATTTAGAAAAACAGGTAGAAAATGTTCTTTTACACGGAGTTCCTGCCGTAGTAGTTATTAACCGATTTACTACTGATACCCCAGCTGAGATTGAACTGGTACAAGAAAAAGCCTTGGCTGCTGGAGCAACTGCTGCGGTTACCCATGAAGTCTGGGCCAAAGGGGGAGCAGGTGGAATCGAATTAGCCCAAGCAGTAGTAGAGGCTACTAAAAAATCTAATCATTTTCACTTTCTTTATCCCTTAGATATACCTATTAAAGAAAAGATCGAGACTATAACCACCAAGATCTATGGCGCTCTCGGAGTTGATTATGCTCCTTTAGCTGAAAAGAAAATTAAACTTTATACTGAGTTAGGTTTTGATAAATTGCCTATGTGTATGGCTAAGACCCATCTTTCTTTATCTCATGAGCCTTCCGTAAAGGGTAGACCTCGTAATTTCCGCATACCTATTCGAGATGTGAGGGCTTCAGTCGGAGCAGGTTTTCTCTATCCTCTTCTGGGGACTATGATGACTATGCCCGGATTACCTTCTGTACCTGCGGCTATGAAAGTAGATATCGATAAAGAAGGAAAGACAGTGGGATTGTTTTAATTTAGTCAATAGTGAATAGCATAATTAGTATATAGTATCGAGTATTGAGTATATAGTAAAGAGGTAGGTAGGGGCACGATGCCTGTCTGCGTGCGTACACGCACAGGTAGACATCGTGCCCAGGGTAAAATAAAAATAATAAAATGAATGGAGGAAAAACAAAAATGACCAATAAAGTAATTAAAAATTTGTATTATACTAAAAGTGACGAATGGTTAAAGGTAGAAGATGATATTGGAACAGTAGGAATTACTGATTATGCTCAAGATCAACTGGGCGATATTGTTTACCTGGAAAAAATAAAAAAAGGAAAAAAATTAAAACAAGGTGAAGCGCTTACTACTATCGAATCAATAAAAGCTGTATCTGATGTAAATACTCCTGTAACCGGTGAAGTAATCGAAGTAAACGAAAAAGTTATTGAAGATGCTTCTATCATTAATAAAGAACCTTATAGCGAAGGTTGGATTGCTAAAATTAATATTGATAATAAGGACGAATTAAAAAATCTTATGAATGACCAGGAATATTCAGAATATAGAAAAGAATAGAGAGGTGAAATAGATATGAGATATATCCCCAATACTGAGGAACAAAAAAAGGAGATGTTGAAAGAGATTGGTGTTTCATCTTTTGATGACTTAATTAAAGAAGGTGTTCCTCAAAGCATTCGATTAAAAGGAAAACTAAATATCCCAGAAGCGAGATCTGAAACCGAATTAGAAGAAAAAATTTATAATATTGCTCAAAAAAATTCTAACTTTTACTTAATGAAACCCCTAATAGGCGCAGGTGCTTACCGACATTATATTCCGGAAGCAGAAAAATTCCTTTTGCAAAGAGAAGAATTTTGGACTTGCTATACTCCCTACCAGCCTGAATTAAGTCAAGGTACCTTGCAATCAATTTTTGAATATCAAAGCTATATTTCCCGACTTATTAAAATGGAGGTAGTAATACCTTCTATTTATGATGCTGCCTCTGCAACCGCTGAAGCAGCTTTAATGTCTTTAAGATTAACTCACAAAAATAAAATTATTGTTTCCAATTTAGTTCATCCTCATTACCGAGAGACAGTAAAAACCTATTTAGCCCCTCATGAACCAGAAATTATTGAGTTACCCTATAAAAATGGTTTGGTTGATATAGAAAAATTAAAGATTTTAATTAATGAAGATGTCGCTTCGGTAATTATTCAAAACCCAAATTTCTTTGGTGGAATAGAAAAATTAGCGGAAATTTCCGAAATAGTACATTTTAAAGGCGCCCTATTAATCATTGTAATCGCAGAAAGTATATCCTTAGGTATTTTGAAAGCTCCTGGAGAGATGGGAGCTGATATCGTAACTGGAAATGCCCAATCCTTTGGAATGGATTTAAATTATGGTGGTCCCTATAATGCTTATTTGGCAACCAAAAAAGAATATATCAGGCAACTTCCGGGGAGAATTATCGGAGAAACGACAGATGTAGATGGTAAGCGAGTTTTTGTTATGACTTTGCGGGCTCGAGAGCAAGATATAAGGAGAGAAAGAGCAACTTCTAATATCTGCACCAACCACAATTTAAATGTAATAGCAGCAGATATCTTCCTTTCTCTAATAGGTACCGAAGGTCTTTATCAAATTTCTCTTCTGAACACTAAATCTGCTCACTATTTAGAAAATTTACTATTAAAATCAAAGAAATTTGAAAAAATATTCGATTATCCTTTTTACAATGAGTTTTTACTGAAGAGTAAAGAAGATATATCTACTATAAATAAAAAATTGTTAGAAAACAACTTTATTCCCCCTCTTAAAATTTGTGAATTTTATAAAGAGGAAAATTTAAAGAATGTTTTACTCTTTGCGGTAACCGAAGTATTAAGCCGGGATAATCTAAATAAAGTTGCAAAAATTCTTTCGGAATAAGGAGAAATAAATATGAAATTAATATTTGAAAAGAGTATAAAAGGTAGAGATGGTTATTCCCTACCTGGTGATCTATTTAAGGAGATAAAGATTGAAGATTGTCTACCTGAATACGCTATCAGTAAAAAGAAAAAATTACTTAGTGAAGTATCTGAAGTAGATGTTGTACGGCACTTCACCAAACTTTCTAAGTTAAATTATGGCCTCGACGATGGCTTTTATCCTTTAGGGTCATGCACTATGAAATATAATCCCAAAATTAATGAGAAATTAGCCTCGCTTAACAATTTTACCTATGCCCACCCCTTAGCTCCCGAAGAGACTGTACAGGGTTCCTTGGAGATTATCTATGATTTAAATAAACTACTCTGTGAAATAACCGGTATGGATGAATATACTATGGCCCCTGCCTCTGGAGCACATGGAGAATTAACCGGGAATCTCATTATGCGAAAGTATTTTGTCGATCGAGGAGATAAAAGACACAAGATGTTAATCCCCGATTCTGCTCATGGTACTAATCCTGCTTCCGCTGCCATGGCTGATTTTCAGGTGGTAGAAGTAAAATCAAATGAAAGAGGGACAGTTGATCTTACAGAATTGGCAAAACTAATGGACGAAGATACTGTAGGATTAATGTTAACTAATCCTAATACAGTAGGTTTATATGATGAAGGAATAAAAGATATTGAAAAAATTGTCCACCATAAAGGTGGGTTACTCTATTATGATGGGGCTAATCTTAATGCTTCATTGGGCATTATTAGACCTGGAGATGCCGGTTTTGATGTAGTCCATCTTAATCTTCATAAAACCTTCTCTACTCCCCATGGAGGTGGAGGACCAGGGGCAGGAGTTATCGGAGTAAAGAAAGATCTTATTCCCTATCTTCCTACACCTATTGTTGCTTTTGATTCTACAAATAAAAAATATTATCTATTGGATGTGGGGAGTAAGAGTATTGGTATGGTAAGAGCATTCTGGGCTAATTTACCAGTATTAGTTAAAACTTATGCCTGGATTCTTTCTATGGGACCAGATGGCCTTTATAATGCCTCAGAAACAAGTATAATCAACGCTAATTATGTATTAACTAAATTGAAAAAGTATTATAAACCAGTTTATGACCGTTACTGTGGTCACGAATGTACAGTTACTGGAAAAGAGTATAAAAAATATGGGGTAAAGACCTTAGATATTGCCAAAAGGTTAATGGACTATGGTATGCATCCACCTACCATTTATTTCCCTCATTTTGAACCCTATGCCGAAGAAACTATAATGGTAGAACCACCGGAATCAGAAAGTAAAGAAATGCTGGATAAATTTATTGAGATTATGATAAAAATATCTAATGAAGCTAAGACCAATCCTGAATTATTAACCACTGCTCCCCACAATACCCCTATAAGAAGAACTAATGATCTATTAGCTGCTAAAAGACCGATCTTAACTTATGACGATGAATTAAAACTTAAAGATGAATTAAAGTATAAAGATAAAAATATTGATTTTTAATCAGGAGGCTGAAAAATGGAAGGAAAAGAATTATTATTAACTCCTTTACATAATGAGCACTTAAAATTAAAGGCCAGGATGATCCCCTTTGATGGTTTTGATATGCCAGTTCAATATAGCAGTATTCTTGAGGAACATTTTGCGGTAAGAGAAAGAGTGGGTATTTTTGATGTATCCCATATGGGAGAAATTGAATTAAAAGGAAAAGATGCTCTACCTTTTGCTGATTATTTAGTGACCAATTCAATAATGAAGATGAAGGATGGAGATATAAAATATTCCCCTCTATGTTATCCTTATGGTGGTCAGGTTGATGATCTCTTTGTGTATAAAGTAAAGGATGATTTTGTTCTTTTAGTAGTAAATGCTTCACCTGATTTTTCAATTAAAGATTATGCTTGGATTATAAAGAACAAAGGTGGTTTTAAGGTAGAAATATTCAATAAAAGTAAAGAATACGGCGAAGTATCAGTGCAAGGTCCTGATTCACTAAAACTATTAGAACCTTTAGTAAAAGTTGAAATCCCTCTAAAAGAGCTGAAGCGCTTTAAATTTATATTTGGAGAAATATTTGGAAAGAAGATCCTTATTTCTCGAACTGGCTATACCGGAGAAGATGGCTTTGAAATTTATACCTTTAAGGCTCCCGATATTGTAGACCTCTGGAAAGGTATTCTTAAAGAAGGTGAAAAATTCAATATAAAACCATGTGGATTGGGAGCCAGAGACACCACCAGATTCGAGGTTTGTTACTGGCTTTATGGTAATGACATTGATGAAACTGTAAATCCGTTAGAGAGTGGACAAGATTGGACTGTAAAATTTAACAAAGGAAACTTTATAGGAAAAGACGCTTTACTTAAAATAAAAGAAAAGGGAATAAATAGAAAATTAGTAGGACTCTATGTTCCTCAAGGTGGTATTCCCAGAAGTAAAATGGAGGTAAGGAAGAACCATAAGAAGATTGGATATATTACTTCTGGAAATTATTGTCCTTCTCTTAAAAAGGTATATGCTCTGGCTATATTAGACCTTCCCTATACTGAGAAAGGTAGCAAAGTAGATATAGTCATCAGAAATAAAGAAGTAGAAGCAGAAGTGGTAGATATTCCTTTTGTTATGCCATCTAATAAAAGATAGAAAAATTGGTTAATTCGCCAATCAACCAAAAATATATAAACCTATTATTTTATCCAATACACTAAATATTATAAATTTTAAAAAAGAAGGAGGTGATTAATATAACCAATTAAATTAAAATTTATTTTACTTTAAAGGAGGTGAAGTATTTACAGTTTAATCTTAATTTTTAAGTAATATATATTTAATTTTTTTCAAGAGTGAGCAAATTAATTTTTTAACTCATTGTTATATTAATTATAAATAATATACTGATAAATTTAAGGAGGTTTTTTATGACTGCTATAATGAATTGGTTAACGATTATTGATGATTTTGTCTGGGGACCACCTATGATAGTGTTATTGGTAGGTACGGGAATATTTATATCCATTAGGCTAGGTTTCCCTCAGTTGTTTCATCTTGGTTATGCCTGGAAAATAACCTTTAAAGGTGCTTTTAAGAAAGATAAATCTCAAATAGGGGAAGGAGAAATTACTCCTTTCCAGGCTCTTGCTTCCACTCTGGCTGCTACCGTAGGTAATGGAAATATCGCCGGGGTGGCTACTGCTGTAGCTGCTGGCGGTCCAGGTGCCTTGTTCTGGATGTGGGTTACTGCCTTTTTCGGAATGGCTACCAGAATGGGCGAAGCTACCCTGGGTGTAAAATACAGAATAAAAGACAAAGATGGTGCCTATGCAGCTGGTTCGATGTATTTTATCGAAAAAGGACTGGGGCAAAAATGGTTGGGCTGGCTCTTTGCCTTCTTTGGAGCAATTGCCGCCTTTGGTATTGGAGATGCAGTCCAAACTAACTCTATGGCTCTAGTGGGTAATAGTGTTTTTAAAATACCGGTAGTGGTAACCGGTCTGGTCTTAACTTTTTTAACCTGGATAGTAGTGGTGGGAGGAGTTAAACGACTTGGAAAAGTATGCGAATTATTGGTTCCTTTTATGTGTGTCTTCTATGTTGTAGGGGCATTAATAATTATCATTGCCAAAATCAATTTACTCCCCTGGGCGATTGGAGAAATATTTAGATCTGCCTTTACTGGAAGGGCTGCCATTGGTGGTATTGCGGGTGCTACCGTAGCTCAAGCCATGAGATACGGTGTAGCCAGAGGAATATTCTCCAACGAAGCTGGCTTAGGTAGTGGAAGTATAGCTCACGGTGTTGCCCAAACTAAATATCCAGCACGTCAAGGTACTATTGGTATGGTGGAGACTTTTATTGATACTCTAATTGTATGTTCTATGACCGGTATCGTTATTGTTTTGACCAAATCTATAGAATTATCAGGTGGTCTTACCAGTACCGCCCTTACTGCTTATGCCTTCAGTTCTGTTTTAAAAGGAATAGGTGGACCTATTGTGGCTATTGGTTCTTTACTGTTTGGTTACTCCACCGTTATTACCTGGTGTTATTATGGCCAACAATGTGCCCGATATATTATAGGTCCTGCTGTAATTAAACCTTATGCCTGGCTTTTTGTTATAGTTGCTTTCTTGGGTGCTGTAGTCAAGGTTCCTTTTGTCTGGCTGCTTACCGATGCCCTTAATGGAGCTATGGCTATTCCTAACTTGATTGGCTTACTCTTCTTAAGTGGTGTATTAGCTAAAGAAGTAAAAGAATACTTCTCCCATACAGAACTTTTAGGATAAAATAACCAGAGAGAGTAACACTAAATCTTATATTTGAGTATAGGGGCGTATAGCCATACGCCCCTATACATATTCTTTCTTCTAAGGAGGAAATTAAAAGAACAATGATAATTGGTGTTCCCAAAGAAATTAAAAACAATGAAAACAGAGTAGCCATTACCCCCGCTGGAGTAAAAGCTTTCAGTCAGGCAGGACATCAAGTACTGGTCCAAAAATCAGCTGGTTTAGGTAGTGGGATTGAAGATAATGAATATATTAATGCAGGCGCTAGTATACTCGAAACAGCAAAAGAAGTTTTTAATCCAGCTGAAATGATTATGAAAGTAAAAGAACCTTTGACTTCTGAATATGATCTTTTGAAGCCTGGGCAGATTCTCTTCACTTACTTCCACTTTGCCTCTTCTTTAGAATTGACTCAAGCTATGATGAAGAAAAAAGTTATCTGTATTGCCTACGAAACAGTTCAAACTGAGGATGGCTATCTACCCCTTTTAGCGCCGATGAGTGAAGTAGCTGGTAAGATGGCCGGTCATATTGCTGCTTATTACTTAGCTCTTCCCTATGGTGGTAGAGGTGTACTAATGGGTGGTGTCCCTGGAGTTGCACCCGCAAAAGTAGTAGTGGTTGGTGGAGGTACTGTGGGTACTAATGCTGCCAAGGTAGCTGCCGGCATAGGAGCAAATGTTACTTTATTAGATATTAGTATAAATAGATTAAAATATTTAGCGGATGTTTTACCAAAAAATATAACTTTATTAATTTCTAATCAGCATAATATAGAAGAAGAAATAAAAGATGCAGATGCAGTAATTGGAGCAGTTTTAATTCCTGGGGCAGAAGCTCCAAAATTAATAACTGAAGAAATGGTAAAAAAAATGAAGCCAAATTCAGTTATAGTAGATGTGGCTATCGACCAAGGAGGATGTATAGAAACAAGCAAGCCAACTTCTCATAGTGATCCTATATTTAAATTACATAATGTATTACACTATTGCGTTACTAATATGCCTGGAGCTTTCGCCAGAACTTCTACTTTCGCTCTAACTAATGCTACCCTTCCTTACGGTTTAGAAATTGCTAATAAGGGTTATAGAGGAGCAATAAAGGAAAACAAAGCTTTGGCAAAAGGATTAAACGCTATTGATGGTAAAATTACTTACCAACCAGTAGCTAAAGCCTTTAAATTAAAATACTATCCAGTAGAAGAAGTAATTGGTTAATTCACCAATTAGCCAATTAGCCAATTTAAAAAGGGGACGGTTCTATTTTTTTAGAAACGTCCCCTTTTTATTTATATAGAGGTTTTTTTAAATTTTTATTTCTATTTACCTTAATACATTCCACCTGGAGGCATTCCACCTTGAGGCATTCCACCTTCTTTCTTTTCCTCAGGTTTATCAGTAATTAAACATTCAGTAGTTAGAATCATCCCTCCTATACTGGCAGCATTTTGTAAAGCTGATCTGGTAACCTTAGCTGGGTCAACAATTCCTACTTTTATCATATCCACAAACTCTCCAACAGTTACGTCAAAGCCGATGCCTTTTTCTTTGCTCTTTAATTTCTCTACAATAACAGAACCTTCATATCCACCATTGTCAGCAATCTGTTTTGTGGGGGCTACTAATGCTTTTATAATAATTTCTACTCCAATCTGTTGGTCACCTTCATACTTTAACTTCTGTAAGGCAGGAATAATATTTAATAAAACAGTTCCACCACCGGCAACAATTCCTTCTTCTACTGCAGCTTTAGTAGCTGATAGAGCATCTTCGACTCGATGTTTCTTCTCCTTAAGTTCAGTTTCCGTAGCTGCTCCTACTTTAATAACTGCTACTCCGCCTACTAATTTCCCTAATCTTTCCTGTAATTTTTCTCGGTCATAATCAGAGGTAGTTTCTTCTATTTGAGTACGAATTTGAGCTTCTCGTTTTTTAATTTCTTTGGTGTCCCCTTTCCCTCCGATTATTATGCTCTCTTCTTTATTTATTTTCACTTGATGAGCAGTTCCTAACATTTTTAGTTCCGTGTTTTCTAATTTAAGGCCTAGTTCTTCCGAAATTAATTGTCCACCGGTAACTACAGCAATATCAGCTAACATCTCTTTTCTTCTATCTCCAAATCCGGGGGCCTTTACAGCAACACAATTTAAGGTGCCTCGAATTTTATTTACTACTAAAGTAGCTAAAGATTCACCTTCAACATCCTCAGCGATAATAAGTAAAGGCTTACTAGTCTGAGCAATTTTCTCTAAAATAGGTAATATTCCTTTCATATTGCTTATTTTAGAATCAGTAATTAAAATATAAGGGTCATCAAGAACAGCTTCCATTCTCTCAGCATCAGTTACCATATAGGGAGAAATATATCCCTTATCAAATTGCATTCCTTCTACTACCTCCAAGATAGTTCCCAAAGTTTTAGATTCTTCTACAGTTATTACTCCATCTTTCCCTACCTTTTCCATAGCATCTGCAATTATATTTCCTATTTCTCTATCAGCAGATGATATTGAAGCTACATTAGCTATAGATTCTTTATCGCTAACTTCTTTACTTAATTTTTTAATCTCTTCGACCGCTATTTCTACTGTTTTATCTATTCCTCTTTTAATCATAATAGGATTTGCCCCTGCTGCTACATTTCGTAGGCCTTCATGAATAATTGCCTTGGCTAAAACTGTAGCAGTAGTGGTTCCATCTCCAGCAATATCGTTAGTTTTAGTAGCCACTTCCTTAACAAATTGTGCCCCCATATTTTCAAAGGGATCCTCAACGTCAATCTCTCGAGCAATAGTAACCCCGTCATTAGTAATAGTAGGGGAACCATATTTTTTATCTAAAACTACATTTCTTCCTTTAGGACCTAAGGTAATCCTAACCGCATCAGCTAAAGTATTTGCTCCTTTTTCTAAAGCTCTTCTCGCCTCTTCATCAAATAAAAATTGTTTTGCCATTTATTTATCCTCCATTTATATCAAATTTATTACATTTTTCACTTAAAAATTCGAAAATATTTTTTAATATTTTTAAATAAAAATATTATATTTTATTTTTCCACAATAGCTAAAATATCTTTTTCGCTTAAAAGAAGATAATCTTCATCATCATCATCTTTTATATCTGTTCCGGAATATTTTGCGTATACTACATTATCCCCCTTTTTAACGGTCATAGGAACTAATTTTCCTTCTTTATTAGTGCCGCCAGGTCCTACTGATAATACTTCGCCAACTTGGGGTTTTTCTTTAGAAATGGTATCCGGAAGAACAATCCCCCCTTTGCTCTTTTCTTCTTCAACCATAGGCTTTATTAATACCCGGTCTCCTAGTGGTTTTAATCCTTTGATTTTCATTTTCCATAACCTCCTTTAATATTTTTAAAATTAATTAGCACTCTCATAGTAAGAGTGCTAATTAACAACTTATTCATATTATATAAACTTCTTTAAAAAATCAAACTTCATTATTAGCTATATTCAGCCATTTTAAGCAATTTAATCTAATTTTAAGTTATTTTACGCTTATTTCCTTCCATTTATTAAATATTTTCTCACACTAATGGTAATCGAGAAACTACATCTAAATCTAAAGATGATATTTTATTTTCCTTTAATTTATAGTAACCGGCAGAAGCTACCATAGCCGCATTATCGGTGCAAAGAGAAATTGAAGGATAAAAAACCCTTATATTTAATAAACTTGCTTTTTCTTTAATTTTTATTCGTAAAAAATTATTGGCTGCAACTCCACCAGCTAATACAATCTGTTTAGTTTTAAATTCTAAAGCTGCTCTTAGTGTCTTTTCTACTAAAACATCAACTACTGCTTGCTGAAAAGATGATAAAATATCTTTAACTGGGATAATTTTATTCTTCTCTTTTAGTTCTTTTATATAGTAAATTACTGCGGTTTTAAGACCACTAAAGCTAAAATCATAACTTCCGTCATTTAAAAGAGGGCGAGGAAATTTAATTAAAGAAGAATTTCCTTCCTTAGCTAATTGCTCAACAATTGGTCCACCGGGGTAATCTAAGTCTAAAACCTTGGCTATTTTATCAAAAACCTCCCCTGCAGCATCGTCTTTGGTCTGACCTAATAATTTATATTTTCTAAAATCTTTTATATAGACTAAAGAGGTATGTCCACCAGAAACGATTAAACAAATAAGAGGCGTCTTTATTCCTTTATGTTCTAAAAAATTAGCATAAATATGAGCCTCAAGATGGTTTACTCCGATAAGAGGTATATTTTGAGCATAGGCTATAGCTTTAGCTACAGATAATCCCACCAAAAGTGATCCTATCAACCCTGGGCCATAAGTCACTGCTATCCCTGATAAATCGGATAATTTTTTCCCTGATTCGCTCAAGGCTTTATCTATTACTGGAATAATGCATTCCATATGTTTGCGAGAAGCTATTTCGGGAACCACTCCCCCATATTTTTGGTGAACCTTAATTTGAGAAGCTACAATATTCGAAATAATTTTCTTTCCATCCTCTACAATAGCAACTGCAGTTTCATCACAAGAGGTTTCGACTCCCATTATTAAATCCGGCATATCTTTTTCCTTTTATAATTTCTTTTCCATAACTAAAGCATCTTCTCTTTCTTCTCGATAATAATTTTTCCATATTCTTTTTGTTCTATAACCATATTTTTTATACATCTTCTGGGCCATATAATTTGATTTTCTTACTTCCAAAGATATTTTTTCAATTTTATAAGTAGTTCCTATTTTCTCGACAAACTTTAAAAGCTTTCCTCCATATCCCTCTCTACGAAATTTTTCGATAATAGCAATATTAGTAATATGAAAACTGGTTTCCTTATGCCAAAGGCCAAGATAACCGATAATTTCTTTATCTTTCTCTAATATAAAATATCTAGCATATTTATTTCGAGTTAATTCATCACAAAACATATCATAAGTCCAGGGAACGGGAAAAGATTGTTTCTCAATATCCAATACCTTTGGTAAATCATCTGTCTCCATAGGTCTAATAATTACCCCTGTAAAACCGTGATTATTCATCATCCATCACTTTTTTTCTCCCAATTAATTTCAGCTTCAGATTTCCTCAGGTAGAAAGGAGAAAGAGTAGAAATATCGTCTCCTTTTCCCTTTTTGAGTTTTTCTAAACCTAAGAAAGCAATATTTATTCCTTTGGGCAAAACTATTTGAGGATTAATAAACAATGCATCTTTACCCATTTTTTCTTTAATAATATCCTGATATTTTTTTATACTCTCACTCAAAAATATTACCTTCTCTTTTAAAAGAGAGACTCTAACTACTAGACTATAAATATCTTCACATTTATAATCCAGCACTTTACTCAGTTTATTCCCTCCCCGAAATACCACATCATATATTTCATCTCTCTTAGCCTCTAAAATGGGACATATTAAGTAGGGTATCTCTTTTAGAGAAAATGCCAGAGCATCTAAGGTGGGAATTCCTAATAAAGGCAGAGAACAGGCATAAGACAAACCTTTAGCTACTCCTAATCCGACACGAAGCCCAGTAAAAGAACCCGGGCCTAAAGAGACAGCAATACCGTCAATATCCTGTAATGTTAAATTAATCCTTTCCAACATATCTTTTATAGTAGGTATTAAAATGGATGAGTGTTTCTTCTTAGAATTATTAAGGGTATATTCGATAAGAACAGAATCTTCTTCTATTAAACCCAAACTACAAAATCTAGTGGAGGTATCTATTCCTAAAATTTTCAATCCTTATTAAATCCTCCCAAAATAGATTAAATTTATTCCCTTGAGGAATAAAAGATATTTTTCTTTCATAACTAGTTTTAAACTTGATCTCAATCTTTAAATGGTCTTTTGGTAAAAGGTTTTCAATCTTCTCAGCCCATTCAATAACCGTTAAGCCTTCTCCGTAAAAATATTCTTCGTAACCTAATTCTATAATCTCTTCTATATTACTGACTCGGAAAACATCAAAATGATAAATGGGAATTTTACCTTGATATTCATTTATAATAGTAAAAGAAGGACTGGTAACATAATCTTTTACTTCTAAACCTTCAGATATTCCCTGAATAAAACAAGTTTTTCCTACACCTAATTCACCATAGAAAGCTAATAAATCTCCCGGTTTAACTAATTTGCTTATCTCTTTTCCTAATTTTTTCGTCTCTTCAGGACTTTTAGTAATAATAGTGAAATTCATTTTGACCTATTTACCAATTCTCCAATTGACCAATTGATTTAGTTATCTAGTTAGCTGGTTAAGAAAACAGATTTAAGATAAAAAAACTGGTTTTATAGTTTTGCGTTTTTCGTTTTTCGCTCTACGCTATACGCTATACGCTCTACGCTATACGCTAAACGCTATTTTTTACTATCCGCTATAATAATCTTTCCCCTAACATAGTTTTAATCTTCCAGGGTTTTCCATCTCTAATAAATAACTTAGGTACCCGTTTTTTATCTGGCATATGCACAATTTCATAATTGATAGTTCTTATTTTTTGGGCAATTTCTTCCACGGTTATCATTTCCTCCCCTTGTCTACCCCATAATACTACTTCGTCTCCGATTTCTACTTGAGTGAGATTGGTAACATCTATCATACACTGGTCCATACACACACGTCCAATTATTGGTACACGCTGTCCTCTAACCAATACTTCACCTTGATTAGAAAGAAGTCGATTATAGCCATCAGCATAACCTACTGGTAATGAGGCTACTCTCATTCTTCTTTTTGTAATATAAGTCCTACCATAACTGATACTTTCTCCCAGAGGAAGTTCCTTTATAAAAACTATTTTTGTTTTAAATTGTTGCGCTGGAATTAAATTTATGGTCTTTTTTACTTCTTTAGAGGGGTATAGTCCATATATTGCAATGCCAGGTCTTACCATATCTAGCCACATATGAGGCAAATCAAGAAGAGCCGCACTGTTACCTACATGTTTTATGGGAATTTTTATTCCTTCTTTTTCTAAAATAGTTAAGATTTCTATAAATTTTCTGAATTGTTCTTCGGTGTAAACCTTATCTTTCTCATCAGCAACTGAAAAATGAGTAAAAATACCTTCTATTTCTACATTTTTCAATGCCTTTATCCTTTTAATAAATCTCAAAACATCATCAGGGAAAATTCCTATCCTTCCCATGCCAGTATCTACTTTGAGATGAATTTTAGTCATCTTATTCATTTGAACTGCCGACTCAGAAAGTTTTTCTATCATTTCAAATTCACATACCGCAGGAGTTATATCATAAGATACCAAAAATTCTGCTTGTTGTTTTAAAGGTAAACCAAGGACTAAAATAGGGACAGTAATACCAGCTTTGCGGAGGAAAATGGCTTCTTCTAAACGAGCGACTGCTAATCTCGTAGCTCCATTTTCTAAAACTACTGGAGAAACTTCTAAAATATCGTGTCCATAAGCATTCCCTTTTACTACCGCCATTAGTTCTTTTTTTTCACCTATTAATTTTTTAATATTTTTAACATTTTGGGCAATAGCATCAAGATTTACCTCTGTCCAGGTAAGACCTAATAGTTTTTGCATCTTTAGATTTTCCCTCCTTTTTTTTCGTAATTATTCTAAACTTAAAAAAGCCTGAGGAACTTGAGACAAAATATCACCAGCTATCATACCCCTTTCCCCTTTAATATTTCGGGCTAAATTTCCAGCTAAACTATGAATATAAACTCCAGCTATTGCTGCCGAAAGGTTATTTGCCCCTTGAGCTATTAGACTAGAAATTATCCCAGTTAGAACATCTCCAGATCCTCCGGTA
>Ga0315289_10002462_pt1 | contig 28284 bp, 21 predicted proteins | sample YL17G11_40_MG_FD_203452 | JGI IMG/M metagenome (GOLD analysis project Ga0315289, IMG submission 203452) | Sediment microbial communities from Yellowstone Lake, YNP, Wyoming, USA - YL17G11_40 | ecosystem: Environmental > Aquatic > Freshwater > Lake > Sediment | place: USA: Wyoming | collected... | reverse complement strand
TTTTTTTTGCATCACATCAACAAAACACGAACGCTGGCTCCGCGCCCTTCAGCATGCGCCGCGCCCGCACGCTGCCCGCCACACGCTCAAGGGCCAGGGCATCCAACCCGGAAAACAGGGCCACCGCCCGCCCGCCCGAGGCGGGGCCGCCCCCCAACCCGCCCCTCCCCCCCCGCGCGCCGACCCAGGACACGACCTCCTGGTAAAAGGCCGCGTGGTCCGGCAGCTGGTACACCAGCACGTCCCGGACGCCGCGCAGGACGGCCCGGTGATAAAAGTGGGCGCGCTCCGTCAGCAGGGCGAGGCGGGGAAGGGCGTGGTCGGTCCCGCCGGCCGCCGTCCCCTTGGCGAAAGCCGTGCGCGCGCGCGCGGCGTCGGGCGGGGCCACGTACTCTCCTAGGTCCGCCACGCCCACACCCTCCCCGGCCAGGAACGCCTTCACGCGCACGTAGTCGAAATAGGATGGCACAAACAGGAGCTGGCCCGGCAGGCCGGCGGCCTTGATGCGGGGCCAGACGGTGGAGGTGAAGTGCGCAAAGCGGGCGTCGGGCGCGGACGCGGGGGCGGGGGAGGGGGAGGGGGAGGGGGAGGGGGAGGGGCGCCCCCCACCAACACCCTCCCTCAACCGTTCAAAGGTCAGCTGGACGGCCGGCGGCGCGGAGGCGAGGAAGCCTTCATAGGAGGGCACCAGGCGGGCCCGACCCGCCGCGGAGTGTGCGTGGCGGGACCAGAGGGCGGCCAGGGCCGGGGTCGTGTGGCCGCCCAACAGGACGACCTGCCGCAGGCAGCGCGCCCACCCGCCCAGGGCGGCCTCCCGCACGCGCATCACGTCGCAGGCCGGCGCCTTTTCGGGCAGGCGGTTGAGCGCGCCGAAGACGGCCTCCACGTGCGCCCAGTTCTGCATGGCCGCCATGTCGGCCCGGTCCAGGATGGCGACCTCGATGGACGAGAGAAAGTCTCCCCCCCCGGGGCCGTCCTCCGCGGCCGCGGCCAGGTGGGTCGCCAGCCCCAGCGGGGAGGCGACCACGATGTCGGCGGTCTCGAAGTCCGCGTACAGGCGGACGTGGCCGCGCGTGACCCGGATGCCCAGCCGGAAGTGGTCGTCCGTGTTGCCGGCAAAGAGGGCCGTGAAATCGGCCGGCTTTGCGTGGCGGCCAGAAGCCTTCTGCTGCTGCTGCGCCTCCCCCTCCCCTCCTCCCTCGCCCTCCTCCTCGTCGTCGCCAAAGTCGTCCCGGAACCGGTCCTTGCCTGCAATGGAGTCGGACCGGTTCTCGGCTTGGAGCAAGGCGGCCAGGCGGAGGACGGCCACCCTGGCGGCCGCCCGGGTGGGCAGCAGGATGAGGGCTTTCGGGCGGGCAAAGCCCTGGTCCCGGGGCGGGGCGGCGGCGCCCTCATCGCCGGCCGCCGCCGCCGCCGCCGCCACCCTCTCATTGCCCTTGCGCACACGCGCCGCCGCGGCGACGACGTGGGAGGCGATGTGGACGAGGTAGGCATCCATGACCGGGTCCGGGTCGGTCAGCGGGCGGGCCGCCGGGTAGGGCCGGGCCGGCCAGAGGAGGTCTTTGTACGTCCGCAGCGCGCACAGCAGGGCCGCCTGGGCTGGGGATTCAAAGGCGGGCGCCCGCCGGCCGGGGGCCTGCAGGTTGGCCCACAGGCCGGCCACGCGGGGGCGCAGGCCCAGGGTGGCAGGGGAGGCCGGGATGGCGTGCGGCAAGGGCGCCGGGCCGGTCACCACCCACCGCGCGCGCGCGCCCCAGGCTGGGAGGAGGAAGGGCGCGCCCGCGGAGGCGGCGACGGGCACGCTGCCCGCCTCCAGGCGGGCGACGTCCGCGGCGGTCAGGTCAGACGCCAGCCAGGCGTCGGCCGGGTCGGGCGCCGTGGCGGCGGCGGCCCAGGCGGCCGCGTCGTCGGGCGGGGGAGCCAGAGGAAGGACAGGGCCGGCGCCGGCCGGCGTCGACGGGCTGGCGCCGGCGGCAGCGCCGGCGCTCCCCCGCGCCGTCCTCTGCTTCTTCGGCGGCGCGCTCCGCTCCTCCTCCTTCCGCCTCCGCTTCTCTTGCTTGCGCGCCGCCGCGGCCAGGGACCCGAACAGCAGGTCCGCCGCGACAGAGGGTGGCAGGGAGAGGTCGTCGTCGTCGTCGTCGTCGGCCGCAGGCTCGTCGGCCGCCGTCGTGGGCGCGCCCCCGCATGCGCCGCCCTTGTTCCGCGGTGGGGGTGGGGGCAGGCCGCCGCCGCCACGCCGCAGGAGGGTCGCCAGGCGGGTCATGTGCGGGGGAGGTGTGTGTGTATGTCCCTCGCTCGGCGTGTCTTTTTCTGGACCGCCCCGAGTCTGTCTAGTAACAACGGGTAAATAAAACTTCGAACCTCTCCCCACAGCCACTTTGCTTCCGTCAATGCACCACCAGCGTCGGCACTCCACTATCCCCGCGGGCCACACCCGCTGCCACCGACCCCTGCCACCAGGACCGCAGGGGCGAGGCCGGGTGGTGGGCGACGACGACGCAGACCGCGCCCAGGGCGGCCGCCTTGCCTGACACGGCCGCCGCGATGGTGGCGGGCTCCTCATCCGGGACCGGCAGGAGGTGGACCTCGTACGGCAGGCCGGCACCGGCGAGCTGGGCCGTGAAGCGGCGGCGGACCATGCACACTGCGGCGGACGCGGCCGCGTCGTCATCAACCCCATCATCTTCATGAACCGGGATCCACATGCCCGGGTGGATTTGGAGGGACGCCGCCGGGTCGGCGTCCGGAATGGCGTGTAGGATGTGAATGCCGTCCCCGGGGCGGGCCAGGTTGGCCAGCACCCATGCGAGCGCGCGTTGGGCATCCTGCGTGTTGATGGATGGAAGGGAATGAGAGCGGGGGCTGTTGAGGGGCGCGCATTTGGAAGCGATGCATTGCCGGCAAACCACACACACTCACATCGCTGTCGTCCACGGCGATGGCTACATGGCGCTCACAGGTCAGGCTGGTGGTAGTGTCGGGGACACGTATCAGGGCCATCTTGGTTTTGCGAAGGAAGTTGCGAAAACAAAAAGAGGGAGAGAGGAATGACCTGGAAAAAGAATGACCTCGACCTCCCCTTCTCTTCACGACCAATCTTTACACCCACCCACCCTTCTTCTCTCAAACCGACGCGGGCGGCACCTTGGAGCTCTTGGCCGCCACCGCCGCCGCCCCACCACCACCCGTCGCCGCCCCGCCAATGTCCGCAAATCGCTTAGGGCTGGCAGCAGCAGCGGCCGGCGCGGCGGGCGCGGAGTCCGCGGGCTTGGGCTTGGGCGGGGCGATGGGGACCCCATCATCGCCCCGCGCCCCCCCGCCGCCGTCCCCGCCCTCCCCCCCTGCCAGCCCGCCCAGCCCGCTCACCCCGCCAAACCCGGTCGCCCAGTCGGCCCTCCCCCCCGCGGAGGTGAAAGGTTTCTCGTCCGCCCCCGCCCACAGGCCAAACGCCTGCATGAGCTGGACGCGGAGGGCCGACCAGGACGCCACGTCAGCCGCGCTGTCGTACCCCATCTTGGCGGCGGAGTCCGCCCGGGGCGGCAGGTCCCGCATGCCGAAGCCGGCGGCGACGCCCGAGTAGGTCGTCCAGGTGTAGCGGGCGCCCGCCCGGTCCAGCTCGGCCTTGAAGGCGGCCACGTCCCGTGCCTTGACGGTCAGGTCGTCATTCCCCATGAACACGCTCAGGCGGGCCGCGCCCGGCTCCATGGGCGCGCCCGACGTGGCCACGCTCATGGGGGAGGGGTGGAAGGCGGCGACCAGCTGCAGCGCCTCCGTCTCGCCCGACGCCCGGAACAGTTGCAGCGCGGCAAAGCCCCCGAAATTCCAGCCGACCGCCGCGATTTGGCCCTGGGCGGCCATGGGCAGGGTGCGGACCGCATTGACCGCCGTCATCAGCCGCCCCTTGAGCAGGCCCTCCGACATGACGTACGTCTTGGCCAGCTGGGCCCGCGTGTTGACGGCCATGGCGGGCCCCTGGAGGACGCCGGACCCGTAGAGGTCGGGCACAAAGGCGACGTACCCGTCGGCCGCCAGCAGGTGGGCACGCCACTTCTCGTAATTCCCGATCCCGTCCGCGTCCGGGATGACCAGGACGACGGGGCGCTTGGCGTCGACGACGTCGCTGGCGTTGCCGTACGCTAGGTAGCCCGTCAGGTTGACCTGGCCGTCAAAGTACTTGACGGCCGCGTGCTTCACGGCCGCCGGGTTCCAGAGGACCGGGAAATCGTAGTCCTTGGCGGCCACATCCCCGCTCCGGTCCGGCTTCGGCTTGTAGCCGGGGACCAGGTCGGCGTCCGGGTCGTCAGGGCCGCCGGGCGCGGTCGGGTCCCCGCCCAGGGGCGGCGCGGCCGGCCCCGGCTTGACGGGCTTCTGGTTGGAGAACGGGTTGGCGGGCGGGCCGGCGACGGCAGGCGGGGGCGCGCCCGCCGCGGCCGCCGCCCCCACGAGGGTCGGTGGCTTGGGCTTGGGCGGGTCGGTGGCAAAGGAGGCCTGGCCGGAGGTCAGGGTGGCCAGGGCGAGGAGGGCGGCCGCGATGGAGGCGCGCTGTGTGTGTGTGTGTTGTGTTGTGTGAGTGGATGAGGATGGATGCAAGAGAAGAGGGGCAGGTGCGGGGAGGCGGGTGTGCGCAGAGCGAGCCGAGCGCGGTTTTTGCCAAACGAGCGCGCACTTTCAACACGATTTCCACACAGACGCGCACGCTTGACGATATGCGTCATCGAAATCACGGCGTCGCGTGGGCGGGAGAGGGCGGCACGAGGCCGGAGAGCGTCGCGGAAACGGGAGGAAGGGGAGAGGGCGCGCGTGCCCGATTCTCGCTTTTGGGGCTAGCTAGCCCCGAGACGGGCGTGCAGCACGAAAAACTGCACGGCATGCACGGTCCCTCCCCGGATTTAAGGATCGGTAAGCATTGGGCATGCCACGCCGTGCCGAAAAAAAAGCGACCGCTCGACTGTCCACCCCGTGTCGACGTTCCGGAGCGCAAGTAGCGCCGGCGCGCGCCGCCGCTCGACACACCGCGCCCCACCACGGCAAAGGCACACGCCAGCCTCGCTCAATTCTCATCGTATCGTCGCCTACGCACCTTGAATCCTGGCATGGTGGGTGTCGGAGGAGAAGAGGAGAGATTGTCCGGCGCGGTTGGACGGCACTGAGAATTGACGGCGGGCCGCTCTTGCCCCTTAGCGAAAATGACCGACACTCACACAGCGCCCGACTATCGTTTGTGTGTCGCGCCAATCTACACACTCGCACGTACTGCCCGCGCGCTGCACCTGCACCTCCCTGAGGTATCACGCTGCACACCACAATGCCCGCCACCATGCCCGCCCCGCCCGCAGGTGAGAAGGGAGAGAGGATCGACTGGCTAGCTTTGCGCCGCCGCCTGCCGTCTCTCTAATGATCCCATCGCCCGCCGCCCCCAGCCCGCCTGCGATGACTTGACTCCATCCAGCGGAATGCCAGGGTCACGCATGATCTGCCTGGGCCAGTGGATTGTGTGCTTTCATGATGCGCGAAAAAGCGCGCGCGTTCCCACCCTACCCTGCCGCTCAAAACCCGACCCCGCACACGCTCTGCTCTTTCACACGCCCGCTCCTCTCCCACACACCACCACCACCACCACCACCACCACCAGCAGCAGCGCCAGCGTCCACCCCTGCCACGGCACCCTCCCCTCGCGACGCCGCCCTGGCCGCCCGGGCCGCCTCCCGGGCGCTGCAGGCCGCCCCGACGGCGACTCGGGTCGCCATCCTGCACGCACTGGCGACCGGCCTGGAAGCCCAGGTGGACGCCATCCTGGCGGCCAATGCGGCTGACCTGGCCGCCGCCGCCCGGGACGGCGTCGAGGGCGCCCTGGTCCAGCGCCTGAAGCTGACGCCGGCCAAGCTGGGCACGCTGGCCGCGGGCGTCCGCGCGATCGCGGCCCAGCCCGAACCGCTCGGCCGGGTCATTTCGCGCACGGAGGTCGCGGAGGGCCTGGTGCTGGACAAGACGACCGCGGCCATCGGTGAGGAGGGATGGGGAGGAAGAGAGGAGAGGGAGAGAGAGAGAGAGAGGGAGAGAGAGAGAGAGAGAGAGGAAGGGAGGAGAGGGAGAGAGGGGGGACGCGAGACCCCGCCCTCTTGTTTTTCTCTCATCCATCACCGCCCAAACCCTCCCCCCCCCCTCCCTCCCCCCTTGCCCTGCTCCCTCCTTCAAAGGCGTCCTCCTCATCATCTTCGAGTCGCGCCCGGACGCCCTCCCCCAGATCGCGGCCCTGGCCATCCGGTCGGGCAACGGCCTGCTGTTGAAGGGCGGCAAGGAGGCGGCCGCGTCGTGCGCGGCCCTGCACGCGGTCGTGTGTGGCGCCATCTCCAGCGTCGCGCCGGCTGTGGGGCCGGGGCTCGTGGCGCTCGTCACCACCCGGGCCGACGTGGGGGAGCTGCTCAAACTGGATGACGTCATCGACCTGGTCATCCCCCGGGGCGGCAACGCGCTGGTCGCGGCCGTCAGCGGGGCGACCCGCATCCCCGTGCTCGGCCACGCGGACGGGGTGTGCCACATCTACGTGGACGCGGCCGCCTCGCCCGACGTGGGCGCGGCCGCCCGCCTGATCGCGGACGCCAAGCTGGACTACCCGGCCGCCTGCAATGCGGTGGAGACGGTGCTGGTGGCGGAGGCGTGGGGGCGCGGCGGCCGGGTGGAGGCCCTGGTGGCCGCGCTGAAGGGCGCGGGCGTGGTCGACATCTACGGCGGGCCGGCCGCGGCGGCCGCCCTGGGCCTGCCGCCCGCCGCGGACCTGCACACCGAGTACGGAGCGCCCGCGCTGACGCTGGAGCTGGTGGCCGGCCTGCCCGCCGCCATCGACCACATCCACGCGCACGGGTCGGGGCACACGGAGGCCATCCTGACGGCCGACCCGGCCGCCGCGGCCGCCTTCCTCAACGGCGTCGACTCCGCCTGCGTCTTCGCCAACGCCTCCACCCGCTTCGCGGACGGCTTCCGCTTCGGCCTGGGCGCGGAGGTCGGCATCTCCACCGCCCGCATCCACGCGCGCGGGCCGGTCGGGGTGGAGGGGCTCCTGACCACGAAGTGGGTGATGCGAGGGGCCGGGCAGGTCGTGGGCGGGGACGCGGGCGTCGTCTACACGCACCGGGCCCTGCCCGTGCCCGGGGTGGGCGAGGGCGAGGGTGGCGGGGCGGAGGAGTGAGAGGAAAAGGTGAGAGAGAGTGGGGGCGGGGCCCAGGTGTCGTTGTTGTTCATTGTCTTCTTTTTCCTCGCGGGTGTCACCCGCTGCCCTTTTGTTGCACAACACAACCACCGGACGCCCCTTCAAGAACCTCTCTCTCTCTCTCTCAACTCCAACACGACGTGCGCTCTCCTGACCCCCACCCCCCGCTCAGTAGAAGAAGCCCAGCACCTTGCCACCCAGCTTCTTGGCCCGGGCCTCCTCGTGCGAGCAGATGCCGGCCGAGGTGGTCAGCACAATCGTCCCGAACAGCCGGGACGGCAGCAGGCGCTCCACCCAGTCCTCGATGTCGCCGTGGCCGACGTCGTAGCGCGGGGAGATGACGCCGCACTTGTTGAGGCTGTGGTAGGGGTGGGGGCGAAATAAAGAAAGAGAGAGAGAGAGAGAGAGAGAGAGAGGAGGGCGTGTGAGTGGGGGATGGGAGGGCGGAGCGGGTTGAGAGCGGTGGGGGGGGGGCCTCCTTTCCCCCTGTCTCCAATGACTCACCGCCCGTTGAGCTCAACCACGATCTTGCCGGCCCGGTGGTCGTCCACAAACTCGAACTCGCCGATGTAGCCCTGAGGGTGGGGAGGGAGGGGTGGGGAGAGGCGTGTGTGAGCGCGCAACAGTCGAGCGGCGGCGGCCCACGCCGATCGAGAAAAAGCAAAAGAAGGGGAGTCCGTCTCCACCCCACAGCGCCTCCAGGGGCGCCCGAGGCAGCGGCCACTGAGACGACCAGTCGGAGGACCAGGCCCTTGGGTGTTGCCCCTCCCATGGGTCAGGAGGCACGGGGCGGGGCCAGGGAGGGGGCAGGAGAGCGGGAGAGAGTGGGGCGCGGTTGCACCGGCGGCCCGGAGGCCACGCTCTCTCTCTCGCTCCCCAGGCCAGGTTGGCACGCGCCAGGGGCACAACCAAAGCATGCCGGCCGCGTGGAGAAATATCCGATCGGCCAGTCTTGACAAGGGGCGTCGAGGTCGCCCACCGCAGGGCAACGGTGGAGGGCGGCGCCCGGCCCCCACTGCCGCTGCCGCCGCCGCCCAGGCGCGCCACTCCTGCGATCGGCCCCCTCGCTTTTTGGTACGCCCGCCGCGCGTCCTCCAGGCACGTCCCAGCGCTCCGCTCGACTCCAATGAGCGTCCAAGCTTGAAGCTGCACAACAAGGGCTTGGTGCAGTGGGCAGCCAATGGGGTCGGCGGCGGGCAGAGCGCGCGCTCGACGGGCTTTCTCGCCAGGAAATCGTCCGATTTCCAAGCTTCCGCCCCCGCCCCACACACACCGCCCACAACTCCCGCCCGCCTCGGCAACCTGCCCGGGCGGCGACGACAGCTGCATTGCCACTGTCGCTCATCCCATCCACCCCCATCCATTCTCCCTCACCTTTTTCTGCATGACCTGCAGGAACTTGATGACGACCTTGCTGCTCGGCCGCAGCAGGACCTGGCGCTTGCCCCGCTTCTCCGCGTTGGACAGCGTCTTCAGGGCGTCTCCGAGCACGGAAATGCGCACCATGGTGTGGGCGAGGGGCGTGTGCTGAGGGTAAGGTAAGGGGTGAGTGTGTGGGTTGGGCCTGAAACGGCGGTGAAATGAGTTGTGAGATGAGAGAGAGAGAAAGAGAAGCGAGAGGTTTTTTGTGCCTCCATTTCTCACTCCTCTCTTTCTCTCTTTCTGCGGGGCCGCTCGCACGCACCACGCGCACCCAGCTGCCCACGCGCACGCACACGTGCGCACCTGCTTCCATCCTCTAGCTAGAAGCACACGCCTCGTTTCTCTGGGGACGCAACACACACCCCACCCCGCCGTTCTCTCTTTCTTCCTTCTTTTTTCACTTTTCACGATGACGGAGGCCGCCCGCCGCGGTTACCCGGGCATGAAGGTACGGGGCAGCCCTTGACGTGTGGCTCGCGCTGTGTGTGTGCGAGGCGGGCAGCAGGCGGGGCCGTGACGGTCAAAACCAGGCGGCGCTCCCCCCGCCGCTCCTCAATCGCGCCGTCGCCCTTCATTGTGCCCGGCGCACGCGCAGCCTGACCCCCGCTCTTCTACCCTGGCCTGCCCTGAGAGATGCAGGCGAGGCGTCTGGCGACACGTCGGCGGGGATCAGCGGCCGGGCAGGAGCGCGGCGCGGCTGCACGCACGCCCGCACGCACGGCGACCCTGGGGGGGGTGTGCCGGGGCGCCCTTTCAACCCACCCCTCACCTTTCACGCCTCACGCCTCCTCTCTCCCTCTCTCTCTGGCTCGCCCACGCCCCCACAGTCCGTCAAGGACCTGCCCACCATCCAGGACGGCCCCCCTCCCGGCGGCTTCCCCTCCGTCCGCTTCGCCCGCCGCATCCCCTCCACGGGCCCGGCGGGGGCGACCGTGCTGGCGACTGCGGCCGCTGTCATGGCCTACGGCTTCTACCGCGTCGGCCAGGGCAACAAGGGGCGGCGGGCGGTGCGGGCGGAGAAGGTGGGGCGGCGGGCCGCCCTGTACCCGGTGCTGCAGGCCGAGGAGGACCGGCGATGGGTGGCGGCGGCCAAGGGCGCGGTGGCCGCGGAGGCAGAGGTCATGAAGGGCGTGCCCGGGTGGGAGGCGGGCAAGGGCGTCTACAGCCCGGGCGCGCGGTGGATGCCGCCCGCCAGCCAGTACGGGAGCTGGGGGAATGGGTCGTGAGGGGTGGGCTGTGCGTGATGGCGGTGGTGGATGGATACGTGTGTTTTAGGACGGGGCGGGGCGAGCGGGGATGAATGGAAGAGGTCTCTGTGCAAAAAAGGAGAGGCGCGCTGGCCGAATGAATAAAGGTTCACTCCCACTCCATCGTCTCGCCTCGCCTCGCAAACCCCCCATCCGAGCGCCGCCACCCGCCCCCCAAGACACAGGTGAGAGGGCATGGAGGGGCAAGGAACGCAATCAGCTCAGCGCGCGAGGCAGTCCCTGGGTTTGGCAGCGGGCCGGCGGGGCGCAGAGCTCTCCCTCACACACAAACCACTGCATGCCTCTGCCCAGTTCCCCCACCAGGGCGCCCTCCACATTCTCTTCAGCCTCCCCCTCCTCTCCTGCCCTTCAGATGGGTCAAGCCGCCCCCTCCGCCGCCGCCACCTCACGCCACTTCCGCACCGTCTTCCTGGGCGGCGGCAACGCGGGCGGCTACTTTGCGGCGGAAGCGGTGCGGGCGGCCGGCGGCCAGGCACCCCTGCCACCGGGCGCGCTCGCCATCATCACCGCCGAACCGGTCGTCTCCTACGAGCGGCCCGCCCTCTCCAAGGCCTACCTCGCCCCGCGGGCCCCGGCCCGCCTGCCCGGCTTCCACGCGTGCGTAGGCGGGGGCGGCACCCGCCAGGATCCGGCCTGGTACGCAGACCACGGCATTGCCTACCTCACCAGTTGCACGGCTACCAAGTTGGACCTTTCATCGAAACGCCTGGTGGTCGAGGGCGGCAGCGGCGGCGGCGGCCCGATCTCGTTCGACCGCCTGGTGGCCGCCACCGGCGCCCGCCCCGTCAACCTGGCGGCCGACTTCAAGACGCCGGGCGCGGACTTGCCCGGCATCCACTACCTGCGCAACGTCGCCGACGCGGACGCCCTGGTGGCCGCCCTGGCGGCCCTGAAGGAGCAAGGGACCGGCCAAGGCGGCGGCGGCGGCGGCGGCGCGGTCGTCGTCGTGGGCGGCGGGTACATAGGCGCCGAGACGGCCGCCGCCCTGGTGGCCTGGTCCCTCCCGGGCACCCTCACGGCCGTCTTCCCGGAGGAAAGGCTGATGGAGCGCATCCTGTCGCCCGCGGCCTCTAGCTTTTACGAGGGGCACTACACCAAACAGGGTGTGCGGCTGCTCAAGGGGCGGACCGTGGTGGGCTTTGGGGCGGGCGGCGCTGACGGGGACGGTGGGCGCCTGGCGTCCGTCACCCTGTCCGACGGGTCCACCCTGCCGGCCTCCCTGTGCATTGTGGGCGTGGGCGCCCGGCCCGTCACGGACCTCCTCGCGAGCGGCGGCGCGGCCGTGCTGGCCGGCCCGCCCGGCGGCCTCGCGCTGGACGCCAGCCTCCGCTCGACCTCCCACCCGGGCGTCCTGTGGGGCGTCGGCGACGTCGCCGCCTTCCCCGCCTCCTGCTGCGTGGGGGCGGGGCCGGAGGTGGGCGACTCGCTCACCCGCCTGGAGCACGTCAACCACGCCCGTACCTCGGCGGCCCACGTCGCACGGGCCCTGTTTGGGGGGGGTGGGGGCGGCGCCGAGAGCGAGGCCACGCCATACGCGCACACCCCATTTTTCTACTCGCGCGTCTCCACCCTGTCCTGGGTGGCGTACGGGTCAGTGGGCCCGGGCCCGGGCATGACCCCCATCGACTTTGGTGGGGCGTCGCCCGAGGCCGGGGCGGCGTCCGCGGCGCCCGGGGCGGCGGCCGCCGTGTTTGGGACGTGGTGGGTGCGGGGCGGCACCGCCGTCGGCGCCTTCCTCGAGGGCGGCTCGCCGGAGGACGGGGTGGCGCTGAAGGCGGCGGTGGAGGCGCAACCGACGGTGCCGGCCGACCTGGCGGAGCAGGGGCTGGACTTTGCCCGGGCGACGGTGGCGCGGCTGTGATTTGATGGAAAAGAAAGAAGAAGAGAGGGCTGACCTTTACTCTGGCTTGTTCTGTTTTGTTTTTTTCTCGCGCACCCGCCATAACCTCACAAGCATAGACACGCACACACACACGCACAGACGCACGTCACACGAGAGAGTCAACAAATGCCGCCTCCCTTCACTCTGGAGGAAGAGGAGGAGGGTGAGAAGGAATGAGGGGGTCGGGGCAGTTACCTCACCGTTACTCGCTGTTACCGTTTCTTACACACGCCCCCCACCCCTTTTGCACGCCACGAAGCCCCGCCCCCGCTCGCCATCCTGCCGGGCCAATGCGAGGCGGTCACCGCGTGTAGGCCGTCCAGCCTCCTGGCCGCCCGGCCGGCCGCGGCCGTCACGGACACCGCCGGGCGGGCCGTCCACGTGGCGGCAGCGCCCTCCCCGGCTGCAGCACGCCCGCCACCCACCCGTGGGCTGGCGCCGCTGCCCGCCGGCTCGCTGGCGGCCATCGCGGGCGGGGGCGGGGGCGGCAGGCCCGCCCCTCCGGCGGGCCTGATGCTGTCCCCCGCCGCGGCGGCCCGGGCCAAAGGTAAAAAGAAGAACAGGCGAAGGGGCGAGAGCGAAAAACAGACAGACAGGGGGGCCCCCTCTCTGCGCTCCTCTGCCCCATTTTTTGCATCACACCTCCCCCCCCCCCTCCCCTTTTTTTTTTTTTTTCTTCCCTGTTGCCACAGGCCTCCTCTCCCCGACCGAGGACACCCTCCGCGCCGTCCTGGGCGACCCCGAGCTCCTCGTTCTCCTGGCCGACCCGGCCGTGGTGGCCGCCGTGGCCGACATTCAGTCAGCCCCCGACCCGGGGTCTGCCCTGAGGGCGGCCGTCGCCACCCACGAGGCGGTCGGCGCCCGCGTCGGCGCCCTCTTTGCCCGCCTGGCCGCCCTGGCGGCGGCCCGGTGCGAGGCGGTGGCGCGGGCGGAGGAGGAGGAGGAGGAGGTGGCGCGCGGTGGCAAAGGGGGAGAGGAGGGGGCGCGGCGGGCGGCGGTCGCCCCAGGCATCGTGCCCTTGCCGTGAGAGAGTGGAAAAACGCAGAGGGTGGGAAACGAAAAAAACGGGGGGCAACGCACAACACACACCCCGCACGCGCGCTTCTCCCCACGCCTCTCTATTCTACCGCCTCCACGACCAGGACGACCGCCACGCCCGCGCCAAAGCCGGGCACCTCGCCCAGAGGGGTGGCGTCGGCTGGCAGCACCACCCGCCCGCCCCCGCCCCCGCCCCCGCCAGGCAGGGGCGGGGCCACCAGGCGCGTCTGGCGCGCGCCCCGCCCCGCCGCGTGCGCGGCCCACGCCACGACCGCACTGGCCGGGTCGGCCACGCCCCAACGGCGGGTGGCCGAGCCGCCGGACGGGAGGCGGCAGCGGATGGAGAGGGCCAATGGGGAGGCCGCCCCGGGCTCGGGCGGGAGCGGCGGCGGCGGGAGCGGCGGCGGGAGGCGCGCCTCCCCCGGGGGGGGGGGGGCAGCCGCCGCCCCGCCGCCCGCCTCTCCTTTCAGCGCGGCAGCCAGCCGCTCCGCCGCGACCGCCGCCGCCGCCGCGGCCCGCGCCCGGGCGCCCTCGGCCGCGGCCGCCCCGCCCGCCGCGGCCGCCTCGCCCTCGATCGAGGGGTCGAGGTCAACTGCCAGGTCGACCTCCACCACGCTCGCCCCGCCCGTCGCGCCCACGGGGCGCAGCTCCCGCACCAGGACGGTGTAGGGCGGGCGGGGCGGGGCGCCCGGCGGGGCGGCGGGGGCGGGGATGGTGAGGACGTCGCCGACCGTCAGGGCGCACCGCCCCTTGACGGCCGCTTCCAGCGCCGCCCGCAGGCGCTCGCCCCCGCCCCCGCCCTCCTCCCCCTCCTCCCCTCCCTCCGACGCCAGGCCCGCCTGGACGGGCTGCAGGCGGGCGTACTCCCCCGGCGGCAGGCGGACGTAGGTGATGCGCACCCGGGCGCCCAGCGGCGGGGCGGCGCCGGCGGCGGCGGCGGCGGCCTTGCCCCCCCCCCACAGCGACCGGACGACGGCCGACGGCAGGCGGGCCGCCCCGGCGGGCGCCTCGTACTCCAGCACGCCCGCGTGCGTCAGGGCCAGGCTCGTCACCCCGTCCGCCGCCAGCGCCTCCACCACAAACAGGGGCGGCGCCCCCGCCCAGAACGTCGCGCCCTGCGCGTCCAGGGCCCGGCGCGCGGACGCGGGCAGGGTCAGCTTGTCGGCCGCCCGCCGGATGCCCCGGGCCGCGGGCGCCGCCTCGTCGGCCGGCAGGGCGGCCAGGGTTTCGGACCAGGAGACGCCAGCGTTGGCTTCCAGGGCGGCCTCCGAGCGGAGGAGGGCCTGGTGTGGTGTGTGTGGTGTGTGTGTGGCGTCGGGGGATGAAGAAGACGAAATGTGATGGGGGGGGTCGAGGTGTGTCAGGGAGGTCGAGGCGGACTGCGCGCTTTGCGTTTTGCCCGATGGGGTCTCGCTGTCTCTCTCGCGCGCGCGTCCGCCTCTCCCCGCCCCCTCCTCTCGCTCACCTCTTCCTCAGCCTGCAGTTGGGCCAGGCGGGCCACCCGCTTTGCTTCCTCAACCGCCTCCCGGGCCGCGGCCGCCCGGCCGGCCTCGGCCGCCCGCCGCGCCGCTCGCTCTGCGTCCTTTGCTGCGGTCGCCGCTTGCTCGCGCTTCAGTCGGGAGGCAGAGGCGGCCAGGTCGGAGGAGGTGAACATGCCAAGGTGTGTGTGTGTCAGTGCGTGTGTGGAGGCGTGCGTGCGCGCGCGTGTGCGGCCCCTTGCCGGGCCGTACCGAAACACGAAAAAGAAGTGGGAGATGGGGTCACAAGGCGGTTCTCATTCCCTGTTTTTGGCCGCAGGGCGACGCGCCCCACCTGCCTCCCTCGCCGCGTGCGGGCACCCCATCACTCCCCCACGCCGCCTTCACTCGTGCATCCAATTTGCCTGCCTGGTCTACCGTGAAAGGGGCGACGCACATCACAAAAATGGCGGACGCACGGGGCGGAGGACGCACTCCACCGCCCGCCGCCGCCCCACCCGCCGCCCCACCTGCCGCTCCCGTCGCCGTCGACCTGGCGGCCCTGGACCGGGATGCGCCCGGCGGCCTCGCCCTGGTCGGCGCGGACATGGAAGTGATGAGCCTGGAGGATGACGGCGGTGGCGGCGGCGGCGGCGGCGCCCCGCACCAGCGCGGCCGCCCCCTGCCCAGGCGGGGGGCCCTTGCCGCGACCACCACCACCACCACCACCACCACCACCACCACCACCACCACCACCGCCGCCGCCGCCGCCTCGGGCGGCGTCCTCGACTCCCGGGGCGCGGCCATCGGCGCGTCCGACAGTGCGGACCCGCTGGGCGGCGGCGGCGGCGAGCAGGACTGTGGAGGCGGCGGCGGCGGCGGCGGCGGTGGCTGCTCGCCGCCCCCCCGCCCCGCGCCGCCGCCGCCGGCCGCGCCGCCGCCGCCGGCCGCGGCCGCCCGCCGCCCGGCCGCCGCGGCCACGCCCCCGCCCGCCGCCCGCGCTGCGCCCACCATCACCCTGCCCCACCAGGCCCCCGCCCTCATCCAGCACATCGCCCTCGACATCGGCGGCTCCCTCATCAAGCTCGTCTACTTCTCCGCAGAGGACGAGCGGCCGCCGGGGCGGGCGGGCGCCGCGGCTGGCGCGGCCTCACTGTCCCCGCCCTCCCGCCCCGCCTCGAGCAGTGGCGGTGGCGGTGGCGGCGGCGGCGGCGGCGGGGCGGGGGGCGCCCCCCGGGGCGGCAAGCTCCACTTTGTCAAGTTCGAGACCGCCCATGTGGAGGACTGCCTTGCGTTCATTGAAGCGAAAGGCCTGCACCGGACGGCAGGGGGTGGTGGTGGTGGTGGTGGTGGTGGTGGTGGTGGTGGTTGTGGTGGCGGTGGCGGGCGGAGTGGAGGGGAGAGCGGCCCGCCCCCGCCCGCCGCGCCCGCCGCCGCCGCCCCGCCCCGGGTCCGGGTCGTCGCGACGGGCGGGGGCGCCTACCGCTTCGCCGACCTGTTTGCGGCCCGCCTGGGCGTCATCCTCGAGAAAGCGGACGAGATGGGCTGCCTCGTCGCGGGCGCCGACTTCCTGCTGACCGCCGTGCGAGGGGAGGCTTTCACGCACGACGCGTCCGTCACCCGCTTTGTGGAGCCCCTGGCCGGCAACCCGGGCGGCGGCCTGTACCCGTACCTGCTCGTCAACATCGGGTCGGGCGTCTCCATGCTGCGCGTGGACGGGGCGGGCGACTTCACGCGCGTATCCGGGTCCTCCCTGGGCGGCGGCACCTTTTGGGGGCTGACCCGCCTGCTGACGGGCGTGCGCTCGTTTGACGAGATGCTCGCCCTCTCCGCGGCGGGTGACTCCACCGCCGTCGACATGCTGGTCGGCGACATCTACGGCCGGGACCGGGACTACGCGGCCATCGGCCTGGCCGCCTCCACCATCGCCTCCTCCTTCGGCAAGGCGGCGGCGGCCGACCTGGAGGCGGCCCAGTACGACCCGGCCGACCTGGCCATGGCCGCCTGCCGCATGGTGACGTACAACATCGGCCACCTGGCCTACCTGAACGCCAAGCGTTACGGCCTGTCCCGCATCTTTTTCGGCGGGTTCTTCATCCGGGGGCACGCCTACACGATGGACACGCTCGCGTACGCCATACGCTTCTGGTCCGGCGGCGAGATGGCCGCCCACTTTTTGCGGCACGAGGGCTTCCTGGGCGCGGTCGGCGCGTTTCTCACGGTCCACCCCCTGGCCCAGCCCGGCGGGGGTGGGGGAGGGGGAGGGGGGGGAGGGGGCGCTGGGCCGTCGCCGGGCATCGCGTCGGCCTCGCCGTCCCCGCCCCGGCCGGCGGGGCGGGGCGGGGCGGGGGAGGTGGTGGTGGTGGGAGAGGGCGCGGGCGCGGGCGTGGGCGCGGCCGCGGGGGGCGCCGCCCCGCCTCCACCCCCGCCCCCGCCCCCGCCCCTCACCGCCCGCCCGGCCCAGCCCCACCCCGCCCCCGACCAGGCCCCCCCGCCCCCCTCCCCCGCCGCCCCGCCCTCCCCCTCCCCGCTCACCAGGCGGTCCTCCTCCGGCCCCTTTGTGGAGCCCGGCAAGGTGCGGGCCCGCTTTGTGGAGCGCTTTGCGATGGGCGCGCCCTTCGCGGGGGGCGCGGTCACGGGCCCGGCCTTTGACGGGGGCGTGGCGGCCCGGGTGTCCTGGGTGGAAAGGGAGCTGGCGGGCGGGGTGGCGGGGGGTGGGGGCGGCGAGGCGGCGGCGGGGGAGGCAGGCGGCGGGGGCGGGGGCGGGGGTGGGGGGCGCGAGGCAGGGGGGACGCCGCCCCCACCCCCGCCGGCCCCGGGCCCTGGTGGGGGCCGCCCGCCGCGCACGCCCCCCGCGCCCGCCGCGGCCCAGCCACCCCCCCCGCCATCCCCTGCCCGCCCGGCCAGCGCCCAGCCCGCCGGCGGGGAGCCGCCGCCGGCCGCCCCGCCGGCGGGCATGATGGCCGTCGGCGTCCTCCACTTTTCGCCCACCCTGGAACCCTTCCCCCTGCTGGCCGACCCGGGCTCGTACGTCCCGGACACCGTGGACGTCCTGGCCTGCGGCGGCGGCGGCGGCGGCGGTGGCGGCGGCGGACCGCCGGGCGGGGACGCGGCCGCCGCCGCAAAGGCTGGGCTGGTGTACTGGGTCGACCTCCTGGCCGGGCAGGTCCCGCAGACCGTCGCCAAGGCGGTCGCCTCCGATGGCGGGGGCGCCCAGGCGCACCGGCGGGGCGCGGCGCTGGGGGCGGCCCTGCACGCCCACTTTGCCCGCCTGCGCCGGGACCCGGCCACGTACGGCGCGATGGCCCTGTCGGGCGTGTTCGAACTGCGCGAGGAGTGCGTGCGCGAGTTTGGGTTTGGGGACGTCTACCGCCTGGACAAGGCGGGCGAGTGCGCGGCCGCCCTGGCCGCCCTGCCGGCCCACCTCGCCGACCTGGACGCGCAGGCGGCGGCGCCGTCCGCCTCCCCCGCGGCCGCCCTGGAGGCCCTCATCGGGGGCGCCCTGGCCGCCAACATTTTCGACTGGGGGGCGGCCGCCTGCGTGGACTTGTACGCCGCCGCCGAGGCGGAGGCGGAGGCCGAGGCCGAGGCCGCCGCGGCGGCGGCGGCGGGCGGCGGGGCCGGGGCCGGGGCCGGGGCTGGGGAGGCGGTGGCGGTGGGGGGGGGCGGGGAGAGGAGCGGCGTGGTCGCCATGTTCCGGGCCGCCCGCGCCCGCGTCGCGGCCTCCCGCCCTTGGCGCCGCGACACCTTTGACGCGCTGGCCGCCCGGTGGACGGCGGCGACGGGCGCGGCGGCGGCGGCGGGCCCGGCCGCGCCCGCCGCCCGGCCGCCGCCCTTCCGGCGGACCATCATCTTCGTCGACAACGCGGGCGCGGACGTCGTCCTGGGCGTCCTCCCGCTCGCCAGGGCCCTGCTCCGGGCGGGCGGGGAGGTCGTCCTGGCGGCCAACGCCGCGCCCGCCCTGAACGACATCACCGCCGCCGAGCTGGTGGGCGTGGTGGCGGCCGCGGGAGCGGTCTGCCCCATCATCGGCGCGGCCGCGGCGGCGGGGGCCGCGGCCGCGGCGGCCGCGGGCGGGACGGTGCCGCCCGCCCCCGGCCTGCGCGCGCGGGTGCACTCCGGGACCCGCCTGTGCGACCTGCTGGGCGGGGGCGGCGGGGGCGGCGGGGCGAGCGCGTCCGCGTCCCCGCTCTCGCCGCCCGTGGAGGGCGGGGCCGCCGTGGCGGCCGTCCTGGCGGCGACCCAGGCGGCGGCGGCCGCGGTCGCGGCGGCCGCCTCGCCGGGGGCCTCGCCCCGGAGCGGGCTGCAGGCCGGCGCCTTTTGGCCGCCGGCGGCCACCTCCCCGGCGCCGCCCTCCCCGCCGCCCGCCCGGGGCGGGGTCGCCACGGCGCCCCTCGCCCCCCTGCCTCCCCCCCGCCTCTTTGTCGTGGACACGGGCCAGGGGTCGCCCTGCCTGGACCTGCGCCGGGTGCCGGCCCCGCTGGCGGACGCGTGCACGGGCGCCGACCTGGTCGTCCTGGTCGGGCAGGGTAGGGCCCTCCACACCAACTTCCGGGCCCGCTTCGCGTGCGCGTCCCTGAAGCTGGCCATGGTCAAGAATGCGCGCCTGGCCCGGACGCTGGTGGGCGGGGAGCTGATGGACTGCGTGTGCCTGTACGAGCCGGGCGTGGACGAGGAATGATGATATGAGAGAGTTGGGCTTTCCTTTTTTTTAACTTTTTTTACACATGAGGGAGTGTCCTTTTTTTTTTTCTTGTGTCTCCACGTCTCCACGTCGCCTTCTAACGCCGCCAGGGTGGCAAGGGCGAGGCGGCAGGGCTGGCCAGCTTGCGGGGCGAGGCGGCGGCCGAGGGCCGGCGCGCCCGGGCCGGGCTGAGCGGCGAGGTCCGGACGGGCGGGAGGGCAGGCGGGGCGCCGCGCGCCTGCCCTCCCCGCTGTCGCCGCCGCCGCCGCCGCCCCCACCACCGGATGCCCGCCGCCGTCGCGCCGCCGGCGACGACGCCGGCGCCCCACCCGGCGACCACCTGGTCCAGGGTGTGGTAGCCCAGCTCCACGCGGGCCCACCCGATGAGGAGGGCGAGGGCGGCGAGGGCCGCCGATTCCAGGGCGGGCCACCAGGCGGGGAGGAGCGGGCGGGCGAGGGCGCGGGCCTTGCCGCCCCCGTTCCTGGCATGCCGCACGCCCACCAGCCCGGCAGACGCCAGTCCCGCATGCACGCTCCAGGCAAAGCCCGCGTTCTGGGCGTGGGAGGACGGCATGCCGGCCGCGCCGCACGTGCCCAGCGCCCTGCACCGGGCGGGCGGGCGGGGGGTGGCCAGGGCCCGCTTCAGGGCCAGGCTGGCGCCTTCGTTGGCGACGCCCGCGGCCAGGACGGCCAGGGCGAGCGGCGACACGGTGGCGTAGGTGGCCTGGATGGGAGGGGGGCAGGTGTGGGAGGGATGAGAAGCGTGGACGGGCGGTGAAGGAAAAAGGGGTCGAGGTTGAAATGTTTTTTTTTTTTTTTTCCTTGCACGAATTGACACACCGCTGCCAAGCCCAACACCATCGCGTAGGGGGCCGACGACGCGGCCGCCGCCACCAGGTTGGTCGGGGACATCTCGAAGCGTGCGCAGTCGAGGCAGGCGACCGTGAGGCGGGCCGGGCCGACGGGGCCGTCGAGCATGGTGATAGAAAAAAAAACAAGCGGGTCGCAAGAATGAGGCGGGGGGGGCATTTTCCTTTTCCTCAGACTCGCTTCGCGCCTTTCTGCCCACGCGCAGAGGGGTGAAGGGGCCCGTTCCTCCACGCTTGCACGAGCGCAAACCTGTCTCACCAGCGCGCACTCCAGTGAGAAGCCACACTCACACGCACGCACGGACCCGCCCCGCCTCTCCACGCGGCGCCCGCAAAAAAAAACGACAGTAGTGCCCTCACGCCGCCGGAGAAAAGACTCCCTTTCGCGCGGAACGCACGCGCTCCCCGACACGAGGCCTGTGCCCCCTAGCCTCCTCGCAGGGGCCTATCATCCACGTCCTGAGAGGGGAGACGGCGTCATGTCAGGTGCGTCAAGGGCGGTGCAGAGAAAGAGACACGCCCCGCCGCCCCGCCCTGCTGGCATCCCCTCCCTTCACCCAAACCTTCTCTCTCTCCAAACGCGCCTCCTCTCGTCATTCAGGCAACAAGCCCCCACCCCCTAAACCCTGGGACCGGGCGGGCGGCGGGGCCACGCCCGCCGGGGCGGCCGCCCTGAACGCTGGGGCGGGCGGGACCACGACAACCACAGGCGCGGCGCCCTGGGAGGGCGGGGGCAGCGCTCCCGCCCCCGCCCAGCAGCAGGCCGCCGGGTGGGGCCGCCCCTCCAACTACGGCACGCCCGCCACGGGCACGGACGGGAGTGCGCCGCCGACGACGACAACCAGCGCGCCCTACGGCGGCGGCGCTGCCGCCCCGGGCTACGGCCCGGGCGCCCTGGCCACGTACGGAGGCGGCGGCGGGTATGGCACCCTGGGCTCCGCCTACGGCGGGGGTGGCCTGGGCGGCATCTCGCCCTACGGCGGCGCCGCCTACGGCTCCACCTCCATGTACGGCGGCAGCGGCGGCTATGGAGCGGGCGGGTACGGCGGCGGGTACGGGGCGTCCTCCATGTACGGCGGCGGCTACGGCGGCGGCGGCTACGGCAGCGGCGGCTACAGCGGCATGATGGGCGGCTCCCTGTACGGCCGGGGCATGTACGGCGGCGGCCTGGGCGGCGGCTACGGCGGCGGCTACGGCAGCGCCTACGGTGGGGGCATGATGGGCTCGCCCTACGCGCCCGGCGGGCTGGGCACGGCGCCAGGCGGCGTGCTCCCCCCCCCGCACCCCCCAGGCGCGTGGGCAGCCATGCTCCACGGCCTGGGCGGCGCTGTCCACCTCTTTGGCCGCCTCTCCTTTTTAGTGGACGAGAACGCGCACGCCGTCCACTTCTTCATCGGCGCCCTGCTCGGCCTGCTCGACCGGGCGGGCGCCCTATACGGCGAGGTCGCCCGCTTCCTCTTCCGCATCCTCTTTGGGCGGCGGCGCAAGGCCGCGCTGAAGGGCGGGGGCGGGGGCGGCGGGCAAGCCGTGCCTGGGGGCGGCCCGCTGCCGCACCAGACGCACCCGCCCCACCACCCTCACCCACCTCACCCCCACCATGGGCTGGGGCTGGGTGCCGGCGGCGACTGGCAGAGCGTGTGGGGTGGTGGTGGCCAGGGGCAGCCGCTGCCCTAGAGAGAGAGGGAGAGAGACGGGTGCGCGTGTTGTTTGTTTTCAACTCGATTTTTTCATCAACAATCCCTCTCACTCAGTCTCACCCCGCCGCCGCCCCGCGCTTCTTCCCCGCCGCTGTCGCCGCCCCAACCCCACCACCACCACCAGCACTGCCCCCCGCTTCCACCGCCGCCGCCAGGGCCAGCGCGTCCACGTGCCCGGGCCACCAGTCGGCGACCGCGACGGCCGCCTGGGTCGGGTGGAGGAGGCGTGCAAGGAGCGCATAGTCCGCCGCCGCCCCGGCCGCCGCCTCCGCCGCCAGGTTGCGGCGCAGGGCGGCCAGGGCTGCATCTAGGCCGGCTGTGGGCGGGGGTGGGGAGGGCGGGCGGGGCGTGCCCCCGGGGGGAGGGCCGCCAGAGGAGGAGGAGGGGGACGGCGTGGCAGCGCCCGCGCCCGCTGTTCCTCCCCCTCCTCCTCCATCGCACGCGGCCCGGCCGGCCACGGACAGGCAGGCCAGGCGGGCGTCCAAGCCCGCCGCCCCGCCCCCGCCCGCCGCATCGGCGGCCAGGCCCGCCAGGACCGCCGCGTTCAGGGACGGGCGGGCCCCGAAAATGGAGGCCAGGCGGGCCAGGGTGGCGCCGCGCAGCTCACTCAGGGCGGCCCGCTGGGCGGGGGAGAGGGCGAGGGCCGCCGCGACGCGCCCGGCCGGGCCGGACAGGGCGGGGCAGGCGGCGTCGCAGGGCGCGGCGGCGGCGGCGGCGTCATCGTCATCGTCGCCCCTGTCGGCGGCGGTGGGGTCTGCGTCGCCCCGGGCCCGCGCCCGGCGGGCCGCGGCGGCGGCCGCCCCCCGGGCGGCCGCACCCGCCGCGACGAGGGCCGCCGCGGCCGCGGCCGTCGCCCCGTCCACGCCCGCCGGGTCGGCCCGACGCAGGCCCGCCGCGTCGACCAGGCCCCGCAGCGCAGCCGCGTGGGCCGCGTACGCGTCTTCGGGCGAGGTAAAGGCGGCCGCCGGCGGCGACAAGGCTGGTGGCGGCGGCGCCGGCGCCGGTGGCGCCACCCCCCCTTCCTCCCCAGGCAGCCGCGTGCCCGCTGCCTGCAGCGCCGCCGCCGCCGCCACCAGCGCCCGCTCCAGGTGCGCCCGCAACCCCCGCTCCGCCGCCAGGGCCGCCCGGGCCCGGGCCAGGTCGGACTCGACCGCCCGGGACGCGGCCTTGCGGCGTTCCCGGTACCGGCGCTGCACCTCGGCGTTGTTGCCGCCCGCGGGCGCGCCCTTGGGCGGGAGGTGGGCCGGCTCGGAGGCCGCCGGGTCCAGGAGCGGGAAGTCGGGTAGGAGCTGCTCGGGTCCGGGGTCCGCCGGCGCAAGGCCGGGCGGGGCGGGCAGGGGTGGGGCGCCGGCCGCCGTGGCCCCCCTGCAGGAGCGGCGGGTCAGCCTCGGGCTGGCAGAGGGAGGAGGCGCGTCGGGTGTCGGCCCGCCGCTCGTGACTGGGGGCGGCCCAAGGCCCGCGCTGGGCGGGCGACCGGCGCCCGCGTGTGGTGCGACGATCGGCAGTCCATCCCGTCCACCCATGCTGCCTGCCGCGGCCAGCAGGGCCGCGACGTAGGCTTGCAGGCCGTCGTCGGGGGCGGCCGTGGACGCAGCCATTCCTTCATCAAGCAAGCGCCCGTCGTATCCGTCGTCCACGGTTGCCCACTCCATGAGCGCGTCGCCACCCGCCTCGGCGAGCAGGTCATCCAGGTCGCCGCCGAGGGAGATGTCGATGGAGGCAAAGGCGGCCATTTATTTGGCGAGGTGTTGCTGTATGCAGTGTGCGGAAAAAAAAAAAAGACTGGACAGCGGCGTTCTTCTTCATCATCGCTCCCCTCTCCCCTCTCATCCAAAAACCCCGCACACGCCCCGCGCATCACGCACACGCCTCCGCCTCGCCCCACGCCAACATCAACAAAAAGTAACAACGTTGCAACGCTTCCCTTCATTCTTCTTCAAAGGCCGCCCCAGGCAGGGTCGTCGACTGTGTGGCGTGGATGGAGAAGTGAGGGGTGAGGTTTTTGAGGGTACGCGAGGCACGCGGCCCACCCCCCGTCTGTGTGCTCCCCCCTCCCCCTCCCTGCACTCACTATCCACCCCCGCCCCCGCCAGCAGCTCATCCGCGGCGGCCGTCAAATCGGCGGCGTCACCCCTGAAAGCAGCAGCAGCAGCAGCCACGGCGGCCGCGGCGGCGGCGCCCCCGCCCCCACCCCCACCGGGCGCGGGCGGCAGGCCTGCCGCGGCCGCCTGCTGGCGCGCCAGCGCCGCGTGCAGGGCGCCCAGCGTGGCCGCCGCGCTGCCACCCGCGTCGCCGCCCGACGGCGCCAGGCCCGCCAGGAGGCGGCGGGCGGCGGCGGCCTCGGACGCCAGGGCGGAGGCGCGGGCAGAGACCGCGCCCAGCGCGGCCGCGAGCGCCCCGTTCTGGGCGTGCAGGGCAGACGCCTCGGCGGCCAGGGCGCCCGCCCGGCTGGACGGGTGGTGCGGGGGCAGGGCGGCGGCGGCGCCGCCGCCGCCGCCGCCGCCGCCGCCGCCGCCGCCGCCGCCGCCGCCGCCGCCGCCGCCGCCCCCGGACGGCAGCAGCAGCATGCCGGCCTCGCCCGTCCCGGACGCGCCCCGGACGCCCGGCGGGAGCGGGGTGGGCTGGAGCAGGCCGCCGCCGCCCACAAGGAGGAGGTGGCCCCCGTTGTGGCCGGCCGAGCGGGGGCAGGGGAGCGGGGTCGCGGCCGTGGCCGCGGCCGTGGCCGTAGCTGCCGAGGGTTCGCCAGCGGTGGTGGCGGGCGCAGGGGCGGCCGCCCCAGCCCCACCGGACCCGCCGGACGAGATGCGGCGGGCCCGGTGGGCGGAGTGGGTGGCCAGCCAGCCGGACGCCTGTGGGGGTGGGGTGAGGGGGAGAGAGTGGTGGAGTGGTGGTGGTGGTGGAGAGACGAAGCGTGTGAATTTCTTTTTTATCGAAACGAGGAAGCCCCGCCGGAGAGGTCCTTCTCTCCCTTTCCCTCCACACAACTCACGCTGTCCACACAGCTGGTGTCCATGCCCAGGGCGCACAGGGGCGTCACCATCAGGGGGGCGGGCGTGTGGAGGGCGGTGGCGTGGACGTCCCGGCCGAGGGCTAGCGGGGCGGGCGTGCGCGCCGGCGCATGGCATGCGGCCTCAGCGCTGCCCGCGGCGGCCGCCGCCGGCGCGGCAACGGTGGCCGCCTTGGCTGCCGTCGGCAGGAGGGAGGGGTGAACCTTTGCATCCCCGCCTGCCATTGGCATGACCACGACGTGGACGGAGACGGAGGGCAGGAGGGTTTCCGCCGGACAGTCCGCCATTTTTTCGTGGTGTGGGGGCGCAATGTTTTTTTTTTTTCTTTCACACGGGCGGACGCGGTGTCTTGGAGCGTCTCGGGTGCGTGCTCTTCTCCTGAGGTGGCTGTGTGCGCGGAAGAACAGGAGGAGAACGCTCGCGCCGCGCAGGTGTAAGTATGCGTGCGTGTATGCGTGTGTGTGGCGAAGAGGCGAGAGAGAGAGAGAGAGGCGCGAAAAAAATGACACCCAAGCCGCCTTTGGGCCCGCCTCGGCCCGCACACCTGTTTCTTGGCGGCACGCCGCCCCTAAACCGCACTTCCGCTCTCTCTCCCCTACTAATCCTCCGCCTCGTACGCCTCCAGCAGCCCTTTCAACCTGCCCGCCGCCGCGGCCGGGTCCGCCGCGTACGCGAGGCGCTCGTGGAAATCGAACCAGCCACCTCCCGGGATGAGGGCGCACAGGCCCGGGTGGAGGGCGCACACCGCGGTGAACACGTTTTGTTCCTTGCCGGCAAACCAGCCCCGGGCCAGGAAGGCGTCGGCCATGCCATAAAAGGCGGTCGCAAAGGCGGCCACGGCGGCCTTGTCCCCGCCAAAGCCGCCCGCCGCGACCGCGTCGCGCAGCAGGGCGGGCGCGCGGGGGCCGGGGCGGCCCAGGGGGCGGGCCGGAACGGCCGGGTCGGCCGGGTCGGGCGTGACGGCGGCCCGGGGCAAGGCCCGGTGGACCAGTGTGCCCACCAGGCGGCCGGGCGGGAGGGCGGCGAGGAGGGCCGGGCGCCAAGGGGTGGTCACGGTGGGGGTGGGGGGAGGGGTGGGGGTGGGCGGGGGAGGGGTGGGGGGGGCGCGCCCGCCGCCTGCCTGCCTCCCTGCTGCTGCCGCGCTGGCCGCCGCCGGTGCGTTGCTGGCCGCCACGGCCGCGCCCGCCGCGGCCGCGCCCGCCGGGGCCGCCACCGCCGGGGCGGCCGCGCTCCCCGGCGGGGGGCCCTGCCGGAACGCGCCCGCGTCATACCAGAAAAAGTGCGACCCGCCAAAGCAGCCGGCCTGGGCGGCGGCCGCCAGCAGGGCGGCCTTGGAGCACCAGACGGCGTACAGGGGTGGGGAGTGGAGGGAGGCCTCGGGGTCGCTGGAAAAGGATTTTGGGGGGGCGGAGAGGGAGGGGATGAGGGGCGAAAAGGAAGGAAAGATCAGAGAGAGGGGGCGCAATGGTGGTGTGTGGTCCCGCGGGTCGGCTTTTGTGCCTGGGAAAGGGAAAAGGAAGAGAGAGAGAGGGCCCCGCGACGCACCCCCCACCCCCTTCTCTGTTGAAAAAAACACTCACAGGTCGGCCTGGCCCTCCCACACGCCCATCCCCCCCGCCGCCCGCGCGCAGGCCAGGTCGGCGACGGCGGTGGGCACGGCGGCCGTCAGCCCGTCCAGCCCCCGCCCCGCCCGGGCGGCCGCCATTGCGGCCGCCGCGGGGGCGTCCCCGAAGAAGACGAGCGGCGCGTTCAGGGCGGACAGGTGGCCGATCCAGGTCGCGTACTGGGCGCTGGAGAGGGAGGTCGAAAACGGAAAAAAAATGAGGAGGGGGAGGGAAACAGAGCGCGCGCGGAGAGTGGTGTATGGCCCCCCCCCACCCCCCACCTCTCCCCTCCCTCCCCTTACCGTGTCCGTTTCTGAGTGGGCACGTCAAAGTAGGCGGACACGATGACCGCGCGCGGCGGCCCCCCGGCGTGGGCGCTCCGGTTGCAGTGGGGCAGGTTGAAGGCGAGGGTGGCTGCGAGGGAGAGCGGGCCGGGTGGATGGGCTTGGGGGGGAGCGGGCGGCGGCGGCGGCGGCAGCAGCGGGGAGGGGCGCCCTCGCGGGAGGGCGCCGCGGAGGGCGTCCCGGGCGGTGTGAGCCGACTTCCATTGCATGGGTCTGACGCCCCACCACCCTGTTCCGTACAGGAGGCCGACCACCGCGCAGGCGAGGAGGGCGAGGAGGCGGCGCATTGGAAGAGCGAGAAGCAAATTTTTAACACGGCGCCTGGAAAAAAATGTGAGACGCGCGCCTCCACGGGCCAGGCAATTGCTTTTGCTTTGTTGTTGAACCGGTCACAGATTCAGGTGGCTGTTGGATAGGGCTTGGCCTTGCGAGGGCGGCAGGGTCTGAAGAGGGTGCGCGCAGCCGCGGTGGGGCGCTCCAAAGGAGCGTCTGCAAACGTCAGCCGGGGGCGCGGGTCCGCAGGCGCGCCCGCACAAAAAAGCAGGCGCAGCACCCTCCCTGCGGACGGTGCCGTGCGCGCGGGCGAGCCGAATACACGCCCAGGTGAAGGTGAGGCGGGCCTAGAATCCACCCGGAGCGACTCCAGAGCCCTGACTTCACGCAGCTACGCGGGCTGCCCGGGAGACTGCGCGAAATTGCGTCTAAAATTTAATTTTTTTTTGAAACACGGGGAGCGGGGTTGGAAGAGAGATGAGACAAAAAAAGCAGCTTTTCCACATCACACACCTACCTCACCCCTCCGACCCCCCCGGCCGTCTTCCCGACACGCCCCCCCCCCCCTCACGCCACCATGCGCCTTTCCACCTTCCTCGCCCTCCTCGCCGCCGCGGCTGCAGCCGCCGCTCCAGAGGCTGCCTCCCCAGTGGGCGGGCCCGGTACGTGTAAAACACGGAGGAGAGAGAGAGAGAGAGAGGGGGGGGTCGCGACTTGGCTCCGCCTCCGTCTCGACCGTCAAATGGAGGGCGGGGACGCGCGAAAAACGGTCCCGGCGCCCCGCCGGCCTGGCATCACCACCACCCCGAAGACCATGCGCATGTGTGTGTGTGTGTGCCATTCCACTCCCCGGGCGGCAGGAGCCGTGCGAGAGCGCCCGCAACGCCCAGGCAAGGGGGGCGCGTCTTGAAGAGAGACTTGCCCGCAGCTAGCCGTGGCTCGGGGACGTCTCTTTCCCCCATCTCGGCGCTCTTTCCCTCCACCCGCGACCGCCCCTTTCGCCACGCCCCCCTCGCTCTCTCCCGCTCCGACACGGCCGATGGAAATGAGGGGGCATCACTCTACCCAGCGCACTGCTTGCTTTGGGAATGGGGTGGCCTGAAAGCCACGCATGCGGGCGCCCCCTTTCTTTGCGCCCCTCTCCCCCCCCCCCCTCCATCCCCCCCTCCAACCCCCCCCCCTCCCCTCCCCCTCCTTTTTTTTCTTCTTCTTTTTCACGCAGTCGGCGTCCAGGCCGACGCCTCCCGCCTCAAGTACGCCGCCCCCCTCACCCTCTTCCCCGGCACCACCTTCCGCGGCGATTCCTCCTGCTCCCCGCACTCGCCGACCTCGTACCTCACCCTGGCCGACACGCCCGCCGTGCCCGGCCTGGAACTGCCCGGCCCGGCCCTCCGCTTCTGGCGGGCCGTGCCCACGGGCGAGGGCGAGGTGCGGGACCTGACGTGGATGGACTTGACGGTGCGTGTGAGGAGAGGGAGAGATGATGGGGGGGGGGGGGGGGCCGCGGGCGGGCGGGGGGGGGGGGGCAAGA
>Ga0315289_10002460_pt1 | contig 28318 bp, 38 predicted proteins | sample YL17G11_40_MG_FD_203452 | JGI IMG/M metagenome (GOLD analysis project Ga0315289, IMG submission 203452) | Sediment microbial communities from Yellowstone Lake, YNP, Wyoming, USA - YL17G11_40 | ecosystem: Environmental > Aquatic > Freshwater > Lake > Sediment | place: USA: Wyoming | collected... | reverse complement strand
TTTGCCACTCTCGGCACGGAGCCTGTTGCCCTCGGCATGGAGCTTGTCGCCCTCGGCGTAGAGCCTGTTGCCCTCGGCGTAGAGCTTGCCACCCTCGGCGTAGAGCTTGTTGCCCTCGGCGTAGAGCTTGCCACTCTCGGCGCAGAGCTTGTTGCCCTCGGCATGGAGCCTTAGATACATCTTCCAGATAAACAGCAGACTTAATGGTTTCGTTGTCATTTTATTTTTCCTCCTTTTATTTTACCTCCCTTGCTTTCATTATTAGATATTTCCTTATCCATTTCTCGCAATCTTTTGTTCTTCCATTACAAAATTCACTTGATAGGGGAATAAGACAAAGCCGACAGTTATTGTCAGATGCCATCCATCTGATTGCCACGTCTAAAGCCGTTTTTTTCTTTTTCATTTTCCCTCCTTTATTTTATTATTCGTGGTTTTATTTCTTCCCAAAATTTCACGCCGTCAACTTTTGCTTTCATTCCCATCGTGCGGGTATAAGCATTGATTTTCTGGGAGTCCGAACTACATAAAAATCTCGGCACAGAATCCTCATGAGTTATCCGCCATCTAACCACTTTTCCAAAACTCGCCCCATTAATTTTGACTGGTTCAGGCATAGATGGCGGCGTTTCAACTGATGCTGGCGGCGGCACGAAATCGGTCTCTAGTGGTTCGGTTAGTATCTTCTCCGCACGTTCTTTATCCCCTTTGGCCTCAGCTTCGGCGGCCTCTGCAAGCGCCCTTTCTTCGGCTTCCTTCTGCGCTTTAGCCAGTTCCTCGTTGTGCTTACGTCTTGCCTCTGCTTCTGCCCTTTCCTTTTCCTCCTGTGCTTTTCTTTCGGATTCCTGCCTGATTTGTTCTTGTTCCATCTGATATATTCCCATCTTTGCTTTGATGCAAATCTCGGCATTTTTCAGTGGAGTAAGCACAGAATCTCGTAAGGCCACGATTGATTTATGGGCGTCATAAGCCAATTTGACTGGTTCCTTAAATTTATTCTGCACCATATCAATTCTGTTTTTAATTTCCTTTGTAAGATTTACAGCGATTATCAGTTCGCCATCATCTTTTACAGTCAATGCATTAGCCAATCCCGTAATACTACTGGCCGCCGTCTGCATTTCCGTCGTATCAGGTTTTTCTATCACTATCTGAGTCATCTTGATACCTCCAGTTATAGATTTTTCTGCACGCCTTAAATATTTCTATGTCGTCAGGATTTGGAAATATTGTCAGTTTTGGCAAGCTTCCATCAGGAAATAATTTCAATGAGCCCCTTTCCTGTATAGAGACTTTTTGATTTTCTTGCCACAAGATTTCATATCCTGCCGTTTGTATTGCTGTCCCCGGCAAAACAACACCAGTTTTTAAATCCAGCAATAATCGTTTCCCCTTTACCCATCCTACTACATCTAGTTTCCCCGCAAACCGCCATTCTTGAGAATACATCGCCATCTCAGAAGCAATCATCTCAAACCCTATAATATGTGTCCATCTTTCATAACTTCTCACATATCCAGCGACCTCTGGAATCAAACTAGACCAATCAAGATTTTTCCTGTTGAGCAGGTCGCAAGCCACATGAACAACCTGCCCTACATTCCTTGAGAAATCATTGTTGTAATATTGATTATTGGGAATTATGCCGCACCCTCTTAGGATGGCAGTTACGCTAGGTAGTTCTTTATCGCCTACAAAATATTGATGAGTTTCTGGCAGGAATTTAAGATTTTCCCGGTTCATTTTTTACTGCCTCCAGTGACAGTATTTTAATGACTCCATTTTTCTCGGCTACAACTGATAATCTTATCAATTCCCCATCTCTCTGCGCCCCATTTGCGATGGTTGCTATCTTAAGATTATCAGTCCAACAATCTCCCATCTCGGTAATAATTCTATATATTTCTTTTTTATCTTTTTGTACCCGCTTAACCGCCTTGACTTTCGTGATGTGAAAGTCGGATTCTTTTTTGGCTTCTTTTATTTCTGTTTTTGGAATTTCAGAAGATGTGGTTATAGATTTTGGCATTGCAATTGTGTCACCATTTTCTGCCTGTGCCATTTCTTCCTGAATATAAACTCCCGCGCATTCTAATGGGAAGCCTTTTCTCAGTGCCAGTGCCTCGGCACACTTCCCCAACTGACCAAAAGGCATTTTATTCCACATAAACTGATTTTCAGTTTGCCCGGGAAAATACTCTCCCCATCTTGCAGAAGCCACAAAAGGGCATCTTATCTTGTCCACCATCCGCCACACGGTTACAGTGGCCTTTTTAGGTTTCCCATCCTCGCCTATATCAAATATAGGCTCGTCTGATCCGCAATACTCTCCTGAGCGATGGGCAACAACCCGTAGGCCGTCAATCCCCGTTTGGATTGTGGCCACTGGCCCGCGTTTGGTTTGGCGTTTAACAAAATAGAGCTGCCTCACTGTCGGGTCAAGCCCCGTCTTTTTTGCCACATGAGCAAACACTTTCATCTCGTCGTCGGTCGCATCCGGGCAATACATTCTTTTCCAAAGTTCCAACTGGTCTCTGGTAATGCCCGGAACCGCAATATCTTTTTTATCTTTTGCTTTCTCCAGTTTTGTTTCCATTTTATTTCCTCCTTACTTTTCTTTTATTATTTCCCTTATGGCAGACAACAATTTTTCTTTGATAAAGACCCTGCCGTTATTCATTTTCATGCTTGGTATATTTTTCTGTTTAACATGATATTGAATAACCTGCCAACTGCACCCGATTTTTTCTGCTACTTCCTTCATGGTCAAATACATAATCCACCTCCGTAGCGATTATATATTTTTTGTTTTAATTTTGTCAAGTGTTTGTTTATGTCCGTAATAATTTACAGCCAAACCAAAAAAGCACAAGCCCTCATGCCCGCCCCTCCCCAGCCTTTGGGGGAGGGACAGGCTCAAGGCTAGGCGTTTACTTGCTCTTTGTGTGCGGCTAGATATTCTTCCGCAAATTTTTTTATATCGCAAAAATTATCTCCCCATTCCGAACAAGTTAGAGCTACCTGGACAGCCTCAACTTCGGGGAAATTCTCAAACCGATGCCACTCGGCATCGTGCCAGGCCCAAGCGTCATGGGCCTTCACTTTTTTAATGAACTTTTTTGTTAGTTTCATTTTATTTTTCCTCCTTGAATTCCTCGCCCGTCTCCAACACGCAATAATTCCACGCTTTCCACTCCAACTTTATATTCCCATGAACCTCAATGATAGCGTTTGCCCACAGGATTTGACCCTCGGCACGGAGCCTGTTGCCCTCGGCGTAGAGTTTGCCACTCTCGGCACGGAGCCTGTTGCCCTCGGCATGGAGCTTGTCGCCCTCGGCGTAGAGCCTGTTGCCCTCGGCGTAGAGCTTGCCACCCTCGGCGTAGAGCTTGTTGCCCTCGGCGTAGAGCCTGTTGCCCTCGGCGTAGAGCTTGCCACCCTCGGCGTAGAGCTTGTTGCCCTCGGCGCAGAGCTTGCCACTCTCGGCACAGAGCTTGTTGCCCTCGGCATGGAGCCTTAGATACATCTTCCAGATAAACAGCAGACTTAATGGTTTCGTTGTCATTTTATTTTTCCTCCTGTTTTTTTCGTATTCTCGCCGTCTCCCTTGCTGGTCTTATATGCATATGGAGACCAGCAGGACTTACAAGAGGACTCGTTGACATCCTCGTCGTATGCCCTGCAGTAGCCTCCGTCGGTATCAGAGGTCCTCCTGTAACTGACACAGTTTTTGCATTTCTTTTTTTTCTCACTCATTTTTTTCCTCCTTTTATTATTTCCCCTTATATAGGGGAAGGAGCGGCACGGTATGAGTGCGCCGAGATAGGCCGCCCGCGCCGCCCCTGAATTTTTTTGATTTGGTTTTTGCGCACTCATAAAGGAAGTATAGCAGAAGCTATGGTTTTTGTCAAGTGCTATTTTTGTAAAAATGGCCTGAAAATTAGCCCCCCTCTTTATCGTCGGGGGAAGGCTAAAAAATGGCTATTTCCCGCTTTTTTTGAGTTTGTCGCAGTTTTGTCGTTCCTCGGAAAAGATAAAATTTGCGCAGGTATCAAAGCCCCAACCCATCCATAAAAATCGCATGGCGGGGCTTTTAGGGGCAGTTTTTTAGGGGATTTTCAAAAAAAGTCCCTGAACTGGAGATCAGGGACTTTAATGCGCTGGGGAACGCTGGGGGAAAATTACAAAAATGCTTTCGTTAGATTTATCAAGACACCTTCGGGTTGGCCGCTGCGAAAAATTTTTTTGCACTCAAAATGAATTATATGCCTGTCTTCAATGATTGCGCCGCCCTGTTTCAGTCCGTCAAAAATCGGTTTTAATAAATTGTCCAAGTCGCAACTTGACGGCCATAGATATTTTGGCTTGATTGGTTTTTCCAGAAAAAAAGTGCAGGTGAGTTTATAAGGGGCTTTGATTGCAAATTCTATGCCCAGTAATGCACGTTGCTGTTTTGTTACCAGTGCAACAAAGTTTTTCCAGCCGTCGTATTTTGCGGGATTATAAAACCCGCCATACTTACCGGGACTTGGCCTCGCAAATGGTTCTGGTTTGCCTTTAACAAAAAACTCTATTGATTTCACTTGCCAAACAAAACAAGGATGTCAGATGCCTTATATTTTGGTGACATTAGTTCAAGTTTCAAACATTTTATCACTTCTTTGACTTGGGCAATAGACAGATTCTTGTCTCCGCCCTCCAATCCAGCAACTTCAACCGCTAACTGGTTTTGATTTATCTTCGCCATTTGTTTCGCCTCCATTTTTAACTTTATTTGTGATGTGCTCTGCCACGTTTGAGCCAAACACGGCTAGAATTAAGATTTTTTGAATAGCCATATAATCCCCAGAAGGCAACACTCCATGCAGTAGTAAATATCCAGTAACAATTATCCAGCAGACGGCTAATCCAAACTTACGCAACCCGCAGGTTTTAACGAATGATTCAAGTTTTTCCATTACTTTAACTCCAGTTTTTTATTCTCAATAGCTTTGGCAATACCCTGCATTGAATTTGCGATGTTGTCAATACTCTTGCAAACCCGTTCCACTATATCTTTAATAACTTGTAAATCCTTATCATCAATGTTAACATCAAATAATCCCATAATGTTTCCTCCTCAGAACCCGATTGCAATGTTTACTCCGTAATAAATCTTTATTGTCCAGTTCCCATTATTCTTTTTTTCAAACCATGTTGTCAACGCTGGCCCAAACTCAAGCGTGGGAAGTTTAGCCGAGACTATATGTTTCTTTCCCCAGTCAGTCTTGTCTATCAAATTCATAAGATTGTCTAGTCTAAAGCCTAATTGTAACAACGGCGAGTCTTTATCGCCTATGTCAACATTTTTAATATACCCTGCGCCAAGCGAAAGATACTCAACATTATTTTTATGAAATGTCTTTATCGGGATATAAGCGCTGGCAAATCTATCCATGTGTTGATTGACAAAAAACCCCGCCCTTGTAGTCTTTAAGACTTTTTCAAAATCAAAACCCGCTAAGGGTTCTTGGGCAGTTGCAGGTATCCTTGAGCTTAATAACAACGTCAACGCTGTGAATATCATCAATAGTTTCTTGTTCATCTTTATCTTCCTCCTTCTTATATCCAGTCCACTTTATTGGAATAGAGAAACTAAAATTTAATCTTTTATCTTCCCTTGATAATTTTATTCCAAGTTTGGCAAGTAGCCATTTAACCATAAAGCCATATCACTCCTTGCGCCTTTGCTTTGTCAATATCAATATGAATGAAATTCTTTCCTAGTCCAATGCGTTTTATTCCCATGGTCAAGCACGTTTCTATAAAACGAAATCTGGTAGTAGAGTCCACAATGCTGATGTCAGCCGCCAAACCAAGAAGATGAGATGATGTTGGCGAGCCTCCAGCCTTCCTGTTATGTTCCTCTGTTCGGTAGCCAGAAGTGATTTGAAAGTAATCTAAGTTAAGCAAAGCAAATATGGTGTCTAAAATCTCCACAAAACCCTGATGCATTTTCAAAGCCCCAGACCCGGGGACTTCTGGCGAATTAAAGCTCTCAATTTTGAGAACCTTTAATTTAGTCGTCCAATCGGCTTCATCCATTTATCTTCTCCTCAATTTCTCAATGACTTTATTTGCAATGGTATCGGGTAAATCCACCATTCTAGTCTCAATCACGGTCAATCTTTTTTCATGGTCGCCAACTGTCCCTGTCAAACTAGGAATGGTCTTAATCAGGACAACCAGTCCGCCTGCCGCAAAAGCCAATAGGAGCAAAAATTTAATATCTACTTTAACCCTTGAATTGCTTTTAACAAAGGGAGCTCCCGCAGGTGTTAAAAAAGCAACATTTTCGGGTTGTGCTATCGGTTGAATATTCTGCGGTTCATTTTCTGTCATTATTTTACCTCAATAAAATATCAACAACTTCATCCCCGCTTGCTGGAAATATAGCTCCATTCTGCGGTTCTAAAAAGTAAAACTTGTTGTTCTCATCAACAAACCAGTTAAGTGCATGTTGTGCTGGTTTGCTTGTGGTGCAAAAGCCTATACAAAGGGTATGGGCAAAATCTTTCCGTTGGGAATATCTTGAAATCTCGCCCGTAAATTGTATCGCAAAATCGTCGCAATCGTATTCACCAGTTTTGAAAGTTCCAAATTTCATGGATAACTCTTGCCATATTGACCATGCTTGAATTTTAGAAAGACAGATATAATTTAAGTCAAACAATGCAATGTAAGGTTTACTAGGCGCAAATTGCATACACAATATATCAAGTAAATCGCTTTTAGAAATAACTTTATAAGATGATTGGGGCTTGAAGATTTTTTTGATTAACTTAAATATATTCATTTCTCAATGCTGTTCACAAGCCGACATTTTAAAACTTCTTACTGTGCTTCTGTAACAAGTTGCCGTGCCTGCGGAAGTTTTAAACCGAAGGCTATAAGTATAAGTTCCAACAGATACTTTGTCTAACCATGAACTTGACATATTAACATAAGAGTTAGCGGGGGTAATTATTTCCTGCAATCCGCTAATTCCAGTTAAAGCTACTCCGTCTCTGTGCAAAGACACATAGACATAACTTTCATTATTAGTACCTGCGCATGTTAGATGCCAATTTACTAATACGTTCCCGCCGTAAGTAGTTAAAGCAGCAAGCGTTGAAATAACCGTTCCCCAATTCGCTGTAGCTGTTGTAGTTATATCTCCTGTAGTTATTTCTGAACTTACACAAACTTGAGGATATGAAACTTGTAGATTTCCAATTACAGTAGTAGTCCCTTGCTTTATCGTCATCTGCTCAATTCCCGCAGTATCAAATCTAATTATATCTTCGTCAGCAGATTCTTCCACTTGAATCTTTGTATCGGCGTCAGCATCAACCATTGTGTTTCCAATCGGTAAACCTGTTAATCCGCTTCCATCTCCGTAATAAGTTCCTGAAATTCTTACATGGCTTGAAACATAAACCTCTGCTGTAAATGTTGATTTGCCAACAACATGCAGAGAAGCTTCGGGAATAGATGTTGATATGCCTACCTTGCCGCTTTTCAAAACAGTAAAACTTGAATTTCCTACCATAAAAGAAACACCAGACGATGCGGGATTAGTGGAAATACCCACTGTATCATTTGCAAAATCACCGTAGATTAAGGGGATAGCAACATCGGAATTGTCTATGTAAAGTTTATTTGAAGTATCTGAAGGAATAGCGGATTTGCCTACCTCATAGCCCAGCATAATATTTCCATTACCGTTTATAACTGCCGCACCAGTATAAGTTCCCATAAAGAGATTGCGATTGGCGCTGGTTAATAACCTGCCAGATTCATGACCGAACGATATATTACTTGACCCCGATGTGATTCCTCGTAAACACCCATAACCACCACAGATATTTGACCCGCCAGTTGATATAACTATTAAACAATATGAACCGACACAATAATTATGATTTCCAGTATTTGTAAAATTACCGCTTTCATAACCCAAAAAAGTATTATAAGGACCTACAGAACCATAAAAATTCAACATCCTCTTGCCACCTACTTTCAACATCCCCTGCGTTGCGTTCGTAGTAGAAAATTCTATGTTGCCAGTAACTTCAAGCGCTTCACTGGGGGTGGATATGTTTATTCCAACCTTGCCATTCTTAACCACAAACGTTGACCCAGCTACTGCAAAATATCCTGCCACACTACCGCTACTTACATAAAAGGTTGCTCCTTTCTGCAATGTTTCTTGGTTCATTATCACTGTATTTGTTGTTGCTAATGCCGAATAAGCGCTCTCATTTTCTGATATCTTAAACTTGCTACCATCAAAATATATCGCGCCTTGGCCAGATGCACTAACCGGTGGCTCTCCTATACCTGCTAATGTCATTGAGCTCCTAAAAATCGCATCCCCGCCTACATCAAGTTTATATTCGGGAATTTCTTTGTTTATTCCCACATTACCGCCATCTTTAATTATAAATACGTTACCCACATCATTATCACGGACTGTAATTATATCACCTGTGCCAGTCTGATTTAAATAAAGCAATGGTTCGGTACTTGAACTATTATTTTGGTTTACATAAATTGACTTTCCTAACCCATTATTTTCAATATACAGAGCTTCGCCTGTTGAATTTGAATTGGACATTTTAAAGTACCCGCCTTTCCCTGCATTTCCACTCAACTGGTCAACAGATAATACAGCTTGCGACGCATAGCCTTGTATCATTCCCAACGTGCCTGCATCCTCGCTACTTGTGCCTCCAATAGCGCCAAATCCTAATGTATTTGCGCCATACGCCATACCAAATAAACCAGCTGTGTTATATGGATTTATCCTTGAATCAGCTATGCCTACAATACCAACGCCATATCTGTTCGTAGCCCCCACGTTTCTTGCATGTCCTACAATAGAAACGTTATAAGTATTGGCAGGCGCCCCTGCCATTTCTAAACTTCCATCATAATTGCCGCCAACTTCAAATATGGCATTGTCATCAGGCGATTTCCCGTCGCCGCCAGAGTTAATTCTAAATCGTCCTAAATAGTTATTCCCATTCTGCGATGTGCTTGCAAGCACAAAATAATTGCTAAGGCTTATTGTAGATGCATTAAACGTCGCTCCTTCAAATCCAGTCGGTGACATAGTAGAAACTATTGCCCCGCTTCGCGCAGTGATTTTCCCTCCAGTTCCCTGTAAAACTATTGAAGGGGCTGTCACCGCTGTTTGTGTGGAAGGATAAACTTTCAATTGCCCTGACAATACCCCTGTAGCCTTGCCCGTTGGTGTGCTGCTAACCACTGTCCAATAAGACCCAGCCAAAGCGCTAAGGGGAAGAAAAGTTAGAGCTATTCCAAGAATTAACCTTTTCATGTTCCCACCTCGGAGGTGTCTATTGCCTCACCTCCCGCACTAGCGATTGTTAAAAATCCTTTATCGCCCTTTGTAATGTCCCCTGCATAAATCATTAAAGTTCCTTCCGCCACATCAGTCGCAAAACAAAGAAAAACAACTGTCGGATTAAGCGTTGCAAACGTTCTAAGATTTACAAGGGTATCAATTTTAAGTCCTGCGCCATCTGCAAGATAATCAAAATTTTCTTGAATTTTATTTCCGTCGGGTGTTTGTCCATTCGCAATTATATTTGGTAATGCCATTATATCACTTCTACAAGGTCAATTCTCATGCGATAATTTTCCGTGTCCATTTCCAGACCTTCAATTTTCATGTTGATATTCCACCCGACTGTATCCGGGTCTGCATAATAAACAAAATCAGGGTCATTCTCATTGCCATAAGTTCTATCCCCATCCCCCCACAACCATCTGCCTAATTTATGCTCACGTTCATATTTTATCACATCTCCAAGCTCATGTTGCAAAAGAAATTTCATCTGCACTTGCGCTTGTTTCCTTATTTTCCCGATATAATCATAAATTGTTTCTGCCACCGCCGTCGCAATATCCGCCCCTTCTCTGGGTAAAAGCGTTGACCCCGAAATGTTATATTTTTTGGCACCGAATTTATCCACACTATGCGGATGCGCCTCGCTTTTACTGTCAGGCGTGACTACTGTTCTATACTCCCCAAAGGTAACATCAATCACATTTTTAATTTTATCAGTCCCCCAATCAAAAGACAATTCTTTTTCTAGATTTGTCATTGCGCTTATTGTTAAAACTGGCGGCGATGTGGTAATCCTTGACCTGTAAAAAAAACATTCATCAGTTCCGAATCCGATTTCATAGCAGGGCATTTTTGCAATTTCCTGAATGGCTTGCAAAATGGACATGCCAGTCAAATCTACTAATGGAATAGTTGTCGTAGAAGTGTAATAACTAATCGTTATGTAATGTAATATAGCATAAAGAGGATACTTCAAATAAATAGTTTTCAAAGTAATTCTAACCCGAAGATAACGCTTAACGGCTGATTGTGGTATTTGATTTTCTGGTAAAATAACCCATCCTTGCGGGTCATTTCCACTTGAAAAATCAAAAGTATCGGAACTATATGTCTCAATAATGAACTCCCCGCTGACGCTATCGCTAGAAATTATATTCCCCCATGCAATTACATCCACAGTAGCATCAATTGATTTGGTGACATATCTTCCACTTATAGGCCGATATATTGAATGTTCTCCTATTCCAGCAGGCGGATAATTTACCAAAAAATCACCAAAACCAACATTTAAATTACTGACATTGGCAGCCTCTAAATGGAAATAATTTGAGGTTGTATATGTATTATCTGTCCCTGTCCAAGTCTGTGTAGTTAATGGATTATAGATAGTAAAAAGACCGTCTGTAGTTCGGCTAATGAAAAATCTTTCCGTCATATAGTAAATCCCACCAGTATCTATTATATTTATCCAATTCCCATTTACTAATTTATCTAAAGTTATACGTTCACCGCTATATCCGAAACGTTGAATTCTAATTCTATACCGCCCGTTTTGCTCATTAGCATCTGTTCCTGTTCCATTAGAAATAAAAGAGAAAGAAACATCATAAGGATATTCATAATCTGGAAAAAACCAAAAAGACCACCAACCATACGCTTTTGTTGATGGTGTTGTTATTCGTGCGCCATTAACCGTAGGTTTTAAACGATATATCCCCCCCATTGAAATTATTTCCCAAGTTCCAGCCCTCACTGTCCACACAGGATTTGATGTATAATTACCATCTGCAAAATCATCAATAATACGAAATCTTTTAACAACAACATCACCGGGGGAGCTTGAATCTTCAGTATCCTCATGTGTTCCCTCCTGCCAATCAGCTTGAGTAGTTAAAGTTACAATATTTTTAACAGATGTTGAAAAGAACGTCGGGCTAACGTTATAATTGGTTATCCCGCCCAGTATTAAAAGTTGTTCTACAATCCATGACAAATTTTTATCCTGATACCAGTAATAATATGAACCCCATACGCTATATCCCGAAGTCAAAGCAACCGCCAAAGTTATGTTTGCAAATGAGTTTTTTTCGTTTAAATCGCTGATGTCATAATCAATACCGGGTGTTAAGACTACTGCATTTAAATGCCCGCCTGAGGTTGTGCCTTTTTTAACAATCATGACCATTCCCACACCTTTATAATCTGTATAAAATTCAGTTCCTGAATTACTGCCTAAAAGTTCATTGTCCACATCCGTTGAAAGCTCGTCCGCATCTGCCCGGCTTAAAATCTCATCCATGCCCACGCAATAAATTGTGGCTGTGCTACCATCATCTCTAAAGGCGATAGGTTGATTTATAATGCCCGTAAAAATATATTTATCTTCTGCTGCGCCATTTTCTAAATACTGCCCCACCCGCACCCGTATCTTGCTAAGTTCAGGCACATAAGGTTTGTTTGTGCCGGTATTCCAAATCCCTGTTGTTTCCAATTCCGACCAGATGTTTCGCCTATTTTCAACATCCACCTGAAAGTTAGGCGATTTCCACTCGTTAAATTCCCGCACATCCAGTTTCCATTTAGCGGTTGAGACTTTTATAACATAGGAATCAATATTTAAGACAGCTTCCCATTTGTATTTTTGGTCTCCATTATGCCAGTATCTTTTGTAAAGTTCAACAATCCTATAATACTTTTGGTCTTGCCGTAATTGTTCGGATTTCAAATCGTCTGTAATGGTCTGCATTATCGTTCTTTAACGCTAAAACCTACCGTGTAATGTTGCATACGCCTATCTAAGTTTTGAGTCAATGGCGTTGAGGTTTTAAATTCGTAAATGTCCGCGCGCCTAAAATCTTCGTAAAGCACCCAAGTCATCCATTCCCTATTGGAAATTAAATCAACAATCAATTCGTAATTGATTAAATTTAATTCAATAATCTGGACAGAAGCCTCAACCTTTGAAACATTGGTAATTGATACCAAAGCTCCGCCTTGCAATCTATATGAATCCGCATTATCCCAATCCCGTCTGTTAAAACTTACCCTGTGCCGTAAATCCGTAATAAAAAGACAAGCCTTAAACTCCCCAATCTTTTTCTCGGCTTCGGCAAGTAATGTGTTTGTGGCTGTTAATAATAAAGATTGCGTAGTAATTGGATTTGCAATTTCAATGTAAACATCTTTAGTCGTGTTTGGCGTTGTGGTAAAATCGGCTTCGGCTATTGAAGTCCAGACACCGCCGCTTAAATATTCAATTTTAAATTTTGCAAGATTGCAGTTTAATAAAATCAACCTGTCAATTGCGCGGTCAACAGCGTCGCCGATTCTGTCCTTAAAATCCACCTGCAAAGTTTCAATGTTGCCTTCCGCTGATCCCGAAGTAATCCATTGTGTTGATTGCTTTTGGTCATAAATTTTTGATTTAAAAGCATCCCCGGAGCTGACAGTATAAGTATTTTGGTCATTAACAAAATTCTCGCCCAATATAATTAAACTTTTCATGCTTCACCAGCCCTTTCGGTTCCAGTAATTAAAAGTTCTTTTGACAGTTCCAGCGCTTCATGTATGCCATCCCTCGTATATTGCCTTATGCTTTCCATGATTTCAATTACATTCACCCCCCGCCCATCGCCCCCGCCTAGGGTATTGGTCTGGGTCATGTTTACCGTAACCCCGCCGCCAATGCCCCCTGCAGTGGCAAAATTGGGCTCTGCGCCCCTCTTAATAGCCCCTACCACATCAGCAGGCAAGACATACTCGCCTTTATGCCCCAAAAATAGCCCTGTATCTTCTATGGGGCCGCCTTTCTGCTTTGAAAAAACCCCGCCAACGCCAGCCGTTGCGCCTCCAATAGCCCCGCCCCCTAACCCTATTATCATTTTCATCATTATCCATCTGGCAATCATCTGTGCCACCATGTCCATAAAAGCCTGTAAAATAGATTGAAAGACTGATTTTAGAAAAGTGTCCAGCCGCATAAAAGCATCACTTGTCCAATCCATATAACCCTTGACCGCCGAGGTCATGCCTGTAAAAGTTGACGACCACATACTATCCCATGCCTTCGACCATTGCAGACCTTGCGCCTGCATGCGATAAAGTGAAAAAGTAAAAGAATTAACCATCCCTGTGTTTGTCCTTTCGTAAATTTCTTTTGCCGATGCCGCCAGCCGTTCCTTTTCTGCCAAATCCAAATCAGTCCAAACAATTTGCTGATCATGCAACCAAGTATAGTAATTCATTGTTTCAATGCCGCTGGCAGAGTTATACCACTTGTCAATATCCAGCAATCTTTCCTTTGCGCTTTTAGCCTGTTCAATGGTTTCGGCAGGGCTAAGCCCAGTCGGTAAAACAGGCGCCACTATTTCTTTCGCCATCAATGCCCTTTCCCTTTCCATTACTCCCAGATATTTTTCTCTTTCTTCTTTCAAACTTCTAATTCTTTCTTGATACATTGTCTTTGCCTTTTCATCTACCCCATAAAGCAAAGACAATTTTTCCTGCAATGCTATTTCTTTTGACAATGCATTAACTTGCTTTTTAGAGGCTTCAATTGTAAGCTCACGCCCTTTAAAATCTTGATTGCCAACCCCGATAAATTTATTCAATATTTCTATGCCTTTATTTAATTGTTTTAGCCAAAATTCCATAACAGGCAGCAATTCCACTCCAATTTTTTCTTCTAATTCCCCAAACTGATTAGCGAGTAATTTAATTCTACCCGCATAAGTCTCAACCTCTGCTTGCGCCGCACCGCCAAATCTTTTTTGTAACTGGTCAAGAACCGCAGTAAATTTTTCCGAAGCCTTTAGATTCTCGTCAATTTTTATCCCGTATCTTGATAATGTCGCCGTCTCGCCCGTAAATGCTTTGCCTACAATCATGGCCGCAGAACTTAAATCAATCTTTAATCCCACAGCTAAATCCATTGACGCTTTAGTAGCCTCTTTTAACTTATTGCCATAAAGCCCGAATGTGGTAAGTAATGCCATCACGTCCAGCGTAACTTCGTCTGCAAAAACGGTAACCTTCTGCATATCATTTGCAAAATTTTCCATGTCTTTGACAGCCGCAGGAGTATAAACCCCCAAGGTTTTCATGGCATTGGCAAGTTTGTTTGTGGCCGCTTCCTGTTGAGCAAAAGCGGTAAGACTGTCTTTGGCAAAATCAACTATTTTCCAAATGGCCGCCCCGCCCAGAAACATCGCCCCTAATTTCTTAAACGAAGCTCCGATATTAGATACTTGCTGGTTGGTTTTTTTGATTTGACTTTCTGCTTCTTCTAACCCCTTAGGGTCAAAGATAGTTTTTAATCTGATAAAAAACTTGGCGAATTCACCCATATTATTTAGGAACTCTCTTTATTTTCCCAAACCCCATAGCCTGCAATTGCTTAGATGTCGGCGGTTTGCCTTTGTTAATATCCACCATTGCGATTGATTGTTTTCTTCCGCCAAACATTGATCCAATCATTTTCCCAGTCCATTCCATCCTTTCAATCTCAATTTTACATGCTTGCTCATAAACCATGACAATCCAATCCGTCGGTTTATCAATCACCTCGTCAAAGGTGTAATTGAAAACAGCCGCTATTTTTCCGATGACGGCGAGAACAGCGACTTTATCGTTTCCACCGCTTTCTTTGTGTTTCCCGTCGCCGCCGTAAAATTTGCGATTATCTTTTCAAAGTCATTGACTTCCGTCAATATCTTTGCCAATTCGCTTATTTCCTCAAAAGATAATTTTTCAACTTCCTCGTTTGTGATTTCCTCTTTTAAGATTATTGACAGAAATTTCGCAAACTCATCATCAATAATAGCCTCAAGGATTGCAGGAAAATCGCCTAATCCTTTTATGGTATTATCTTTGATTTTTTGTATTGTATCATCCCTCAACTGACTTGCAAACCTAGCAAGTTTGACTATTTGCTTAAACCCTAATTTGGCAACAATATAGTTTTTACCGTTTAGATTTACAGTTTTTTCAGGCGGGATTAACGTCTCAATAGCATCCATGTATCCCCCTTTCAAAAAAGGGGAGTAACTGGAAACTCCCCCTTTTGAAACTCCTATTTTATTTCAGTTATGCTGTAACTGAAAATTGCTCAATTTTTGCGGCCGCCAGATTATTTCCAGCTAAATCTTGCAGTCCTGTTGAAACAATCGTTTGGAAAATATCTTCAGCAGTCCACTCGCTTGACGGTGTGAATGTTACCATTTTTGCAGTAGCATTATAAGCAATAGTCCCCGCCACTAAAGCAGCGCTTGCGGGAAGGGTCGTGTTTATAATACTGAAGGTGTCGCCATAAACAATTGAAGCCTCATCTACTTGATTGGTTTCAGTTATTGTCCAGACAACAGGATTTTTTGTGAGTTTGGTAACTGTCTGACCGTCAACTGGCGTGCTTAATGCCACCGTTGGGGCAATTATATCCGCCCCAGTATCGGTTACTGTCCCCATTTCCTCCCCAACACCTTGAGATGTATCCCAGAGCACGTCAAATTCACATTCAACGATTGTCTTGTCATCCTTTTTGTAAGCATGAGCCGCAGGCCCGCTTGCAACGCATTTGTGCAGAACATATTTTCTAACTCCGCCCGCAGGCCCATCAGTATTGATGTAAATCGTTCTGTAAAGTTCGCCGTTGGCGGCAACGCCTAAACTCAATACTCCATCTGCCACAGCTGTCTCCGGTAGATTAAACGCAATGGCTAGATTTGCCAGCGTAACTTCATTGAGTCCAAACTTTAATTTACCAACCCTGCGGATTTCTTTAGCCGCAACCGGCCCTGGGTCTTGGTCGGTTTCAACATGCTTTATTTCCCTTTCAATTGAAAACTCAACCCCGCCCTCAGACCTGCCGACATCCGCCGATGTGCCTTCTGCCTCGCCATAAGTCCCGACTCTAATCGTTGATACGCCAAGATTAAAGCCAAACAATATATTTCCTGTTTGCATTTCTTATCCTCCTGTTTTTCGCTTGTATTTGAAGTGAAACAGTCTGGTAAAATTAAAAAGTTCCGTGTCTAATTCTTTAGTATCAGAACCTCCAACTTTCCGACTGTAATAGATGTGAAAATCTGTTGACGGGATAGAAAGATTGTCCCATACATCAAGCAAAACTGAAAGTCTTAAAGATATTTGCCTCGTTAATTCAAAGGTTTCGGCTATTGTTGAAAACTGAATAACACTTTCCTCAAGCACATTATCGCCTGAACCGTCCGCGCTTGTAGAATAGTTTATGTAAGGTGAAGTTTCGCCATAAGGCGCAAGCAAAGGAAAGATTTTTTTATTGTTTACTCCGCCATTTAAAAGAGTCTGCAACGCAGTGTCCGATTCCAAAAATGCAACCACATCTTTTATCATGTTTTTATTTTTGAAATTTCCATTTTCAAAAATCTTTCCCAACTATTGACATGTTTCATAACAACGGGCATAAGATAAGGTCTTGGGGCCATATTACTGCGCCCTTTTTCCAAGTCATGCGCATATTTAACCTCGCCCTTTCCTTTTCTAACCGCCCCAATATCCAAAATAAAATCACCGGTTGTTTTAATTATTTCCAAAATATAACCTATTGAAGCCCGGAGCCTGCCAGATTGCAAATATGGGGGACTGCCCGGAGGACTATGCAATACCCGTTTACCTCCCCTTGGTCCCCTTTCTGCGAGCCTGCCGCCAATGCCTAGAGAATGTTTTATCTCGCCTTCCATCAATGCGCCTTCCCGCTTGAAAAACATTTCCAATTTCTTTGCGACATTACCTTTGAATTTGTGTAAAGCCTCTATAACCTTAGCCCCGTCAATAATTTCCGCCTTCATTTGCAGCATCAAAAATCCATCCTTTTAAACGGCGCAAGCCCCATAGCAATCTCTTGTGGCGGGCCATAAGCCTCTGACTGGTCAACCTTTGCATCTTTCATGCGCCCCTCAAGCAAAACAATGACCCATTCAACGCAGGCCATAGCCAGAGCTGGCGGAATAATGGTATAACCCGCAGTGTATTTAACCTCATAATTCCGCCTGCCTTCAGTCCATTTGCCAGCGTAATAAAGCATACCTTCATTTGCATATATTTTATAATCATCATTGTCTATTTCAACGCCATCAAGTTTAACATAGGTAACAATTGTTACAGGATATTCATTTAACTGCAAAAAATATCCAGCAGTCCCGTCGTAAGTTTCAGTTAAAATCTGGGTCTTAAATTTCCTAGCGCACCATTTTTCAACTCTATCGCTAATTAAATTTATTAAAGTCTGTATGCGGTCATCGTGCGTAGTATCCGCCTGCGCCCGACCCCACACATATTTAATATCTGCAATAATAGTTAAAGCGTTTGCCGCCGCCGCAACAGCCATATAAATTGTGCCCGCCTCAAGCAGGTTAGAAGCGGGACTTGACTAAAACAATCTCTTACCGATAATGAACGTTTACCTGAACACTGCTGCTTGCACTTGACTTCCTAAAACAAGGATTTGTCAAATACATCGGTGTGTTATACAGTGGATAGTTCAAGTAAAATACACTGGGCACATCTTTATCAGGCAATATATATCCACGCCATTTAAGCGTTGCAGCTGCCGTTGTCAAACAAGCAGTATATACGTCAACAGTTTGTGCCGTCACGGAATCCGAAGCCACAAGCCATATCTGTTCTACCGCTATCTTGCCGCTTATTTGAGCGCCTATATATGGCGCCCCCACATCTGACATTGTATGCGTGGCAAGATTTGCCGTGAAATCAGATGGTAAAGCAAATGCTGGACGCCCAATCAATGCAAACCCCATCATCGTCGCTAAGAAGATTGCTACCCCAATTTTTTTCATTTATATTTTCCTCCTTTTCTATCGCTTTCAGGTGCTTTCTTATCACTTTCGCCGGGAAATTTTTCAAGGATTATTACCTTTTTTTCCTTAGCCAATTGTTCGGCGAGAAGAACGTTCATTGTGGTCTCCACTCCTTTATTATAGCCACCAACATCAATGATTTGCACCCTTACAATCTTGTCCATATTTTTTTTACCTCCTTAGCGGTTAAATAGCATCTAAATACCCAAATGCCGCTGGGACTGCAACGTCAATGCTTTCCGCCTGCGTAAATCTTAACCAAGTTTGGTCAGTCATAAACGCAGAGTCCAAAGCGCCGCTTACCCAATCAGAAGCATCTTGCGATACTTTTACCGTTATTCCTTGACGTGGAGAAATGAACAGATACCGTTTGAAATCTCCAAACAGTATCGGATATTTCCCGGCAATAGCCACAATCTGGTCGCTTATCGCATAGGATTTACCATTGATTGCTCCCGGCTGACCTTCTCTCGGCCTTTCCCAGATGTAATTGCCTTGATTATCTTTTAGTTTCATAATGAGCAACAAAGAAGCCCTTGGCATTACATACTGTCCATTGCGCTGATAAGGTTCAGCTACGGAGAACTCAAGGTCAAGAATATCGTCAAACACCAAACTTGCGCCCGCCATTGTGTTTGCGATAACTCCGACCGCATAGCGCACGCCCATAAATGGGTCTCCCGCGCCAGTGTTTCCAACCAATGCAACCCTTTCTTCTTCACGACCCATTGCCTCTGATACCAACTCCGCTAGGAAAGTCTGCAAGTTTATTGCAGAATCACGAAGCAATTCATCGCTGGATTTTATGATTGCCGCCATCACTTTTGCCGTCTGGGTCAACCGCCCGAAAGTCGGTTTGCTTGTTGTTTTTGCCCCCAGTTCAGTCACCCAATAGATGGCCACATTTGTCAGCTGATTCGGGAACGTCCTTTTCCATGTTGACATCGGCAATACTCTGGAGATACCTCTGATGATTGACGCTGTGTATTGCAACCTGATAACCTCGGCATTGAACTCGGTAGGCACTAAGTATCCACCCTGCGCATTGTCGCCCTCCGACATGACAACTTTTAATCCCTCTTTTGCCGGGTGTTTGCCGCTAATTGCCAGCAAAAACGTTTTCATGTCGCCGAAGTTTTTACCGTAGTCAGAAGTCCAAGGCAATGCCTTTTCATACGCCTCTGGTCTCTGCTTGAAAGATGCCAATCTCTCAACTATTCCCTCAACGGAATCCACTGGCAAAAAGAACTTTGATTCCTGTTTCGGATGCAATTTCTCCACTATATCGCCGACCATCTTTTCTACTTCCTGCCGCCTTATGTAATCCTGCGGCATCTTGTCTAATGTAGCGCGGAAATTTTCCGTTAAGGACTGAATTTCCGCCAATAGTGCTTCATCCATTTCTATTTTACCTCCGTCATTACTTTTTTGCGAGCCTGCGACAAAACCTCGCCCAACTCGCTTATTTTAACCCTCAACAATGCTTTTTTCAAAGCATCTCTAACCAACACGAGTCCCAACTCTAGTTTGTCATATCTGTCATTTTTTGGCAAATCCTTTTTTGGTTTAACAACTATCGCAAACCCTAAAGCATCGGGATCAGCTCCTACGCCCACCAAAGCAATATGATAAATTTCTGCCATAGTCAAATGTTTCGGATTGTCTTTGTCCTCGTAGTGCCACCTGCCCGCAATAGACAAAGCCTTGCCATGCCCCTCAAGATAAACTGTTTTAGCATGTTTTATCGTGGGGAGCTCGGAATTTGAGAATTTAGCGGTAAAGCGCAGGCCAACCTCATCCTCAATAATTTCAGTAAAACTCCCTGCAATAGCCTCAACTCGGTTAGTATGGTCAAGAAGCATTACAGGGTTCTTTATAAATTCCGTCAGATCATAAACATAATTCCTGACCTTATCAAAAACAACTGGAATATCGCCGTATCTATCAGCTTTATTTTTAGTGTTGGCATAACCCTGCAATATTACAACCCCGTCTTTTTCGCTTATAGTTTTTAACTCGGCAATATCGCATATTTTTATAGCAGGTGTTTCTTTAGTGCCGATAATTGTTCCACTATTGTCGTTCATTATTCTTAAATCTTCAGAATTGCAAAGTTTAATCATTTTATCCTCCACATATTTGCCATGCTCTTTAACCCACGCAAGAGCCTCGGCGACTGACCATTTATCTTTTAAGAAAAGATATTTTTGAATTACTATGCTTCCCTCTTGTCCTTCAGTCGGATTCTTTAATTTACCGCCAACCGCTTTTATCCCATCTTTGATTGAAATATCAAAAGTTCTATAAGTATCTTCTTTGAAAAGATTTGGGTCTCTAACTCTGACATGAATATAGTCGCCAATAATTTCAGGCGCGGGTTTTTGATTTTTCATTTTTCACATCCTCTGTTTTGAATTTCAAAATATATCCGCCATTATATTCCGTTTTAAACATAAAGTCAAGTATAGGCACAGTCTTTTGACTGCCGTTATAAACTCTTTTAACAAATTCCGCATGGCCTGCATCGTTATCATTAGGATAAGCCCATTTTTCATCAAAAAATATTTGAACCTTATCATCAATTAGAGCCGCAATCAATTCGTCTTTTAATTCATCTGACAATTTTATTTCCATTATGCCGCTTTTATTATAGGCCAGATGGCGCACCGACAGTTACAGTTTTCCGCCGCTAATCCCATGTCTCCGGGAGCCGGGCCGCTTGCCCCTGACCATTCAAATACAAAATCCTCATCTACCGGGATACCTCCTCTCATCCCATACTTTGCCCCGGCCATGATATGACTTTCTCTTGTAGCCTCATCATAAGCGGCAAGCCATCCCTTGCCCGCTACCATTTCATTGTCCCTGTAAGCCTCCAGAGACCCGTCATTAAGGCTTGCGATGACCTCTGTCTGGGCTATACGCAGGGTTCTGTAGTCCCGCTCGATATTAAAAACCTTTGACACCCTTTCAGAAAGTTCCGACATTCCCTCGCCTTCGGCAACGGACTCCTCAATTTCTTTGTTTAATTTTTTCAAAGTGGTCTGGTTTATTTCCTCCGCCCATTTAAACGCTTTTAATTCAACCCATTGCCTTATCCTATCTTCTGCTTTCTGGCTTGGTTTAGGGATTCTGCGTTCAATTAAAGTAGCCAGCATTAGATTTTCCGAATCCCTGCCGGCAAAGACAGATTTATAAAGCATAGGCGTCATCAAATTCCTTAATTTTGCATTTGCCATTTGAACATTAAAACCCAATGCGTTCAAATCTGGTTTCCTTCCTTCATATTTCCTAATGGCCTCAACCAACGTTTTCTTTTGACCATTAAAATAGCCCTGCATTGCTTTCTGAAATGGCTTGCTTAGATTGCCCGCCAACAGCATAAACCTGTGGTGCTTTGCCCGCAATTGCCCCTGTGTCGGTCTGGTTCTGGCTTTATCTTCTTCCAATATTTTAATTCTAAGTTTTTCTACATTGACCTTGCCTGGTTCTTCTTCTTCAACTTGCCCGGCCTGAATTACGCCTAATGGAATATACGAAACATCCCCGCCAGATATTTCCGCAAACGGCAAATCAAAAGATTTAATCAAAGAATTAAAAGGAACGCCCATGCCCCAATATCTCAAAACATAAACCGACCGTTTATCTTCATCCGCCCTTAAAGCTTTTATGCTTGATTCTATAATCCCAAAATAATATTTGCCAGTAGCATCAAACAATGGCAGGTAAAATTCATTGAGCATATTCGTTAATTTTGTAAGTTTGGGAATTATAGTATTACGCCAGTAGATTTGTTCTTGCTCGGTAGCATTTGCATAATTCGCATATTCAAATAATCCCACCAATACAGGCGGCACGCCAAAAACGGCGCAAATTTCCTCTCTGGTCATTTTTTTCTGCAAGACAAAATCCATATCTTTAGCATTAACTCCGACAATTTCGGATTTAGTCCCCTTTTCCAAAAAAGCCACCCCATGCGCCTTATCTTCCCCGCCATGCATTTGTTTCCATGATTCCGACATTCTTTTACGCTGGTCTGGAGTTAAAGAATGAGGAGTAGAAAATATAATATCAGCCCGCGCGGAATTATCAAAAAATTTCAAATTCCAATTTGATGAAGCTCTGTTAATGTCCACGCCCAATCTTGCCGCCGCAAGTGGAGCAAGTCCGTAGAAATAATCAAGCGGATTAAAAAACTTAAACTGTATTATTTCCTCAGCTTTATATGGTATCTGACGGCCATTGGCATGATAAATATACCCTTCTTTGAAAACTTTTGGGTCATTGGATGGTTTGATTTCAACCATTGACGCAATCATAGGCCATAAAGATTTTGGCTGTCCCCGGCTGGTTAAATCATCCAGCTTCCAATACGTATTGCCGGTAAGTTCAAGACTGGCTTGTGTCCACTCAAATAAATCATATCTAGTCATCTGCCCATTTACATATTCCAAAATATCCAAAGCAGGATGTTTTTCAACCACTTCGCCATCGCCATTAAATAATGCTATTGGCGCGGCCGCCACATCCTGTGCAATTCTATTTACACACGCATAGACCCAATTTGAGTCTGCATAAGCCTCTAAATATTTGCCGTATGGCCTTGTGCTTGGCTTAGGCAATCTATTTGTATCCTGCAATCCTAACTCATCCATTGTGGGATTGACAAAAGATTTAACGCCTAAAAAGCCCGCCACTTTTTCAAGCAATTTAATTCTTAAACTCATACGATGTTAATGTAATCCCCCCGACCTGCCAGCGAAGCCTCGCAAGCCAGCGCCACTGACCAAAAACTGTCGCCGTGGCCATCAGGCATCTGCGGCGCGCGCAAATCATTATCAACCGCTAAAATTTGATTCCTCTGCCTGTCATCGGGTAATAAAACAATTGTTGGCTTTGGTTTAGCCCGCACCCTAGCCTCAAATCCTGCCGCTAACTCAAAATTCTTTTTGCCTGTCATTGCAACCGGGACCATGCATTCAGGAAGCTGTCCTTGTTCGGCATACATTTCAAACTCGCCTCTTGTGTTGTCATATTCCAGACAATCCATATTGCATTTTTCAATAAACATTTTGATATAATCCAACTGCTCGGTATAATCCCACCCGTCCATCCATTTCTCATAAATCTGTATGAGTGTGCCATCCTTGTCAATAAAGACCGTGAAATGGCTTGGATTGCGTTTCTTGCCCAAATCCAACCCGCCATAAACAGGCTCCTGATTTTCAAAATTACTATCAAGACTAATGGGAAGTAAATCAACATCAATGACGGCGTCAATTTCCGAACTCTTAAAATATCCTTCTTCGCCTCGGACTGGTTTACATTGATATTCTTTGTTAAACGCCTTATGTCTAATCTCATCTCGGATTTCGCCCAATCTCTCGTATGGAAACATATCAGGCCAAAGCACAATTTTTTTTCTTTCATTGATAATAGCCGGGCAGACTGTGCAGTTAAAGTTTTTACGTTTGCGGTTCTCGTTAAATAAATCCGTCGGGTCTTGGCTAGTGCCCCAACAATGAAGTTGGCCGCCCTCTTTCGGCATTGATAAAATTTGCTCTGCAAAAGTCGCCGATAATTCTTGAAGTTCCGCCACGTTAAGTTTGCGCTGTGTTGGGTCTTTGAGAATGTCGTCGCAAATAACAACATTCGGATGTGGGCCACGCTTAGCCCCTTTAATTCCTGCCGGTATAATCTGCAATGTGATTTTACTGTTTGGCCATTTACAGTGAATGATACTTTCTGCGGGACTAATCCAGACCACATTTTTAAATTCCGGGATTTCAAGCATTGATTTTTTAATCTTTGCCACATGATAAGCGGCCAATTCCTGCTTATAAGAAAAATAAAAAACCTCAACAGAACGTTTTCTTTTATAAAACAGATATGGCCCCAAAGCGTGTAATATCTCGGATTTAGCAAATTTTCTAGCAGATTCTTTTGAGGTGAAATTACACCTGTCCAACTCATCGCACCAATCGTTGATATGTTCCCCAGGCACAAACTTGCCCTCAATGGCCTCAAGAGCCTGTGCCCAAATAAGATTGAAAAAATATTTAAACCGTTCACCTGCGAATTTTTGCTTTAGTAAGTTTCTGTAACTTCGCAATTTCTGCCATCTCTCTAGCAATTGCATCGTTGAGTTTTCTTGGATCATCTTTTAATACCTGTATTTCAGGGTCAATTAAGTCTCGTGTATTTTCAGTAGACTCGCCCGCCAGCAATCTTAAATTTTTAGTGATATGGTCTAGCACATTGGCCAGTTTGGTTAAGGTCTCAACACCGACAGGTCTTAAGGTTCCATTTACATCTTCAATAGGTTTTAAATGCGCCCGGACATGCAATAACATCCCATCCCAAGTATTTTCTAAAGTTATCCATGTTTTTGCATAATCCCGAACTGCCTTTTTTTCAATCTCGGCGCTAACTTTATTTTGAAACCTATTGCGTAATTGAAACCATAATTCTCTTTTGGCATGAACTCCCGCGGCGCATGTGCTTACTTTATTTTTTTTACAGAAAGCGGTAAATGAGAGATTGGATTGTATGAATTGATTTTTTAAGGCATTCCAATCATGGTCAACCATGAATAGGTATTTAACATATAAAGTAGATTTTGTCAATAGGTTAATTGAATTAAGAACTACTATATCTTATAAGATAAGGAAGGATGATGGGATAGAAGGATATGATAAGGGGGGATTGTAAGGGGGGAAAAGAAAAGGAAGGTAATCAAATGCCTTATTGGTTATTTGATTTTTACTGCCTTTTTCCCTGTAAAATCTTCCCATCTTTTAACAGCAACATCAACATAGATTGGCTCAATTTCTAAACCATAACATCTGCGATTGGTCTTTTCACAAGCTATTATTGTAGAACCCGAACCCAAGAAAAAATCCGCAACAACATCATCTTTTTTGCTTGAATTTAAAACAGCATTTTCTATAAGTTCAACTGGTTTCATTGTAGGACGAATATCGCATTTTAATTCTTTATCAATATCCCAGACACTATTTTTATGAGTTCCCTTGCCATAAAATTTATGTGTTTTTTTCCATGTAAACAATATGGGTTCGTGTTTGTATTCATAATCTAATCTACCAAGTGAGAAATTTTGTCGGTTTTTATTCCAGATTAAAACATGGCGAACCGGCAATCCACTCATCATCATCATCATCATCGTCAATCCTAACTCGCCGCCCTGCGGAGCAGTTATATAATAACTACAATAATCTTTACCAAAATCAAAAGCAAGTGTAAAAGCCTTAACTAAGAAATCAAACAGTTCATCCTTACCAAGCGTATCGTTTGCAATATCTTTTAGATTCCTTCCTGCCTTCTGGAAGGAATTCAAAAGACGATTCTTCTTGCCATAATCAACCCCATACGGCGGGTCAGTGAAAACCATATCAGCCTTTTCCCCGTTCATCAGCCGCTTAACATCATCTTTTATGGCGGCATCCCCGCACATAAGCCTATGATTGCTCAATTGATATATTTCCCCCATTTTAGATTTGGCTTTTTTGGGTAATTCGGGCACGTCATCCTCATTTGTCAAACCTTGTCCGCCATCCCAGTCAATTAACTTTTTTAATTCCGCCTCATCAAATCCCGTTAAAGTCAAATCAAAAGCCCCATCGTCAAGGTTGACAAGCAATTCCTTGAGTTTGGCATAATCCCAATCCCCTAAATTTTTGTTTAACGACACATTTAAAGCCATTTCCATTTTAGGGTCTTTGATATTGACTACTGACACATCAATTTCTTTATAACCTAATTCCAGCAAAATTTTATAGCGCTGGTGACCCCCTATCAGATTCCCATTATGCTCGTTCCAAACTAACGGGTCAACAAATCCAAATTCGGTTATTGACCGTTTAAGACTTTCATATTCATGATCTCCGGGCTTAATATCCAGCCGAGGATTATAGATGCTTGGATTTATTTTTTCTATTGGAATTTTCTTGATTTTCACAATTCCCCCCTTTCAAAATGCTTCTTCCTGAGATAGAAATTCCTGTGATTCTTGTTTTGGTTTGATAATATCTTCGTAAGGCTCAACCGCTTTAACCACATTTCTTAAAATGCCTTTTAAGTCCGGCTCTTGTTCTACCAACCCTATTAAAAGTTTTCCTATCCAATTTTGAGGATTGACGTCAAAATCGCCTTTATATGGTTCGCCGATAGTCTTTAAGAAATGAATGGATATACCTGCGCCTGAACTATCTGCCGGCAAAAAAACCACATTATGATATTTTATGCGCCAGCCCGCATAATCCCCGTATTGCACCACAAAATTAACTGTAACCATCGGATAGCCCTTTTTAGTTTGTGTCTGCTCGGCAGACTCAATTTTCAGGATATATCTATTTTTTTCCAGCAAAGGATATGATCCTTGTTCTTTTATCCCGCTTGCGTTATATCTAAATCCCATAACTACCTCCTTTTATTTTACCATTGTTTGCCCATTGGCCGCTTTCAAAATCGTATCCCGCTTGATTTTGAAAGTATGCTCGCTGTGCGGGAACCACATTTTTTCCCGCAATTCCTCAATTATATTTTCATCTCTTAATTGTTGAAAATACAGATAGTGTTGGTGCGGATGATTATCATCCATTGCCGCACATTGTATTTCCCACACCCCGTTAACATAACTTAAAAAGCTATGTTCGGGTTTTATTTTCATCTTACATCGTTCGCACTCCAAATATATCATCAATCACCTCCCGCATTTAAGAATTTTACTGTTTCCACAAAGTTTTTATGTTCCTTGTCCATAACAAATTTAATGGCATCTCCCTTCCAACCACAGGCGAAACAGTAGCCAAAGTTATTCTTTACATATAAAGATGGCTTGACATCGGCGTGAAAAGGGCATAAAGCAAATAGCCCGTGATTTACTTCAATCAATTTCTCAAAAGGAAAACTCTTGGCCACGACCACGTCCGCATCTGAAATTTCCATATTTTCCTGCTTATTTTCCAATAAATATAATTCCGTGCCAAAGCGTTTAACTCTTTTTTCTTTTTCTTCTAAATTATTTATATTGCATATTATTACTCTCACTATATAAGACTCGTTCCTTTCAAGAGAAAGTTCGCATCGCTTATATATCAATCCAATATCTTCGTTTAGTGCCCGAATCTGCTGTTTCAAAAATTGCATTCGGCAATTCTTTTTAAATTCGTCGGAAAATTCATTTTTAAATTCCTTTAATGCTTCCCCTCCGATTTTTTTCCACTCCGTTTCCATTTCTTTAAGGAATTTTCTTTCCGCCTGTTCTCTCTTAAATCTTATATTTTCCAGTCTATAAAGGTAGGAAAACTCCTCGTCAGAAAAGGAAGTCAGTTTGCTCAGAAATCCCACCTTTCCCCTCATTGCCGTCCACAGACCCCATAAATGCCTTTTCTTTGATTTCTGTTCCATTTTTGTAATCATTGTATTCCTCCAGAAAAAGACCTGTTTTAACTACTTTTATTTTCTGCCCCACGTTGCCAGTCTTGCGGGATTTTAGAACCTTGACTGTCGCTGTGGTTAATAATTCTTTGCTTGTTTTATCTTTATGCCGCCAGACAGCGATAACAGTATCGGGCTCCTGCCCGCAAAATGAACTATCCCGCACGTCATCAATATCGGGCTCTTTTTCGTCAATGTTAACTTTGCGCAGATGAGCAATTAAAAAAATGACAAAATTATGTTTTATAGCCAAGCGTTTAATTTTCCTCAAAACTGAGCCGACGTCCAAGCTTACATTTCTAATCTTTTCCATGTCAACCAGATAGTGTAAGTGGTCTATGAAGCAAAATTTAGTTTGATACTTGAGTTTACTCTCCCATAACCTTTCTTCAATCCAATCAATGGAAGAAGAGATAAGTTTTTGAGGTATATAAAATATCACGGGACTATTGCCAAATTTTCCCATAAACTGGCGGTAGGTCAGTTCATAAGAAAACCAAACAGAACTATTGGAACCTATATTGTGGGTCATAGATTGCGCCAGAAGCGATTTTCCCTGCCCGGTTGGTCCCGTTATCAAAACCAATTCCCCCTCCTCAACTCCTCCTAT
>Ga0315289_10002459_pt1 | contig 28320 bp, 19 predicted proteins | sample YL17G11_40_MG_FD_203452 | JGI IMG/M metagenome (GOLD analysis project Ga0315289, IMG submission 203452) | Sediment microbial communities from Yellowstone Lake, YNP, Wyoming, USA - YL17G11_40 | ecosystem: Environmental > Aquatic > Freshwater > Lake > Sediment | place: USA: Wyoming | collected... | reverse complement strand
TGCACTACTTTGCTGCCGCGTTTGACCACGCGTGCACCGTGTACAAAGCGGCGCTCGTGGACGGGTTTGAGCGGTACCTGGTTGGTGAGCCGGCCAAGCCGGTGTTTCGCAAGCATTTGTGATTGCATCTTTTGTAACACTAGGTGAGACGGGAGGTAAAACAAGAGTGGCCGCAGCATTAAAATGAGGGGCTGCTCTCTATCGGTAAACGCCACTATTTTTTCGCAATTTTCGCTCCACACACACCTTGGCGCCCCTATATCCGCCCTCCATGCGCGTTCTCATCATCGGCGCCGGCTCCATCGGCGAACGCCACCTGCGTGTGTTGCAGAGCCTCCACCGGTGCACCAAGGTCGAGTTTTGTGAGCCACACCCGCAGCGGCGCGCCGAAATCGCGTTGCGCTACAGCATCCCGGACGCATCGGCATTTGCCGACCTTGAGGCGGCCCTGGCCAGCACAACGTACAACGCAGCCGTCATTGCCACGCCCGCTCCGAGCCACGTCGCCATCGGCCTCCGCTTGACTCGGCTGGGAATCCACCACCTCGTGGAAAAACCGCTCAGCCTGACGCTGGCCGGCGTGGACGAGTATACGCGAGCTGTCGACAAAGCTGGCGTCTTGGTGGCCGTGGGCTACGTGCACCGGGCTCACCCCGCTGTTGCCGCCATCCGCCAACAGATTGCGTCTGGCAGGTTTGGCAAGCTGCTCGATCTCACGTTTGCGGCGGGTCAACCGTTTGCCACCCTGCGGCCAGCCTATCGCGACGTCTACTTTGCCAAACCCGAGCTGGGTGGTGGCGCCATCAACGACATGATCACCCACTTTTACAACGTGGGCGACTGGCTGGCAGGCCCCATCTCGCGCCTGGTCACTGACGCCGCCCACCAAACGCTGGCCGGCGTGTCGGTGGAGGACACGGTGCACACCCTGGCTCGCCACCAGGGCGGCACCATGGCGACCTACGCCATTAACCTGTACCAGCACCCCAACGAGTGTTTCGTGACCGCTGTGTGCGAGTTGGGCACCCTCCGTGCTGACTACGCCAGACGTCGCTGGTCGTGGACGGGCGAAGATGGCGTGTGGACGCATGAAGCGGTGTCGGTGCCTCACGGGGACGAAATGTACCGCATCCAGAACGCTGCTTTCTTGGACGCAGTGGAAGGGCGCGGCCACGTGCTGTGCTCGCTGAAAGACGCTGTGCGGACGCTGAGAGTGAACATGGCGTCGCACCGCAGCGTGGCGGAGTCGAGCTGGCAGCAGGTGTTCGTTTGATTTGTGTGAAGCAAAAAAAACATTTGTTTCTGTTTCACACCCACAAAAAGATGCGCGTCGTGTTCCGCGTCGACTCGTCTTCAAACATAGGCAGCGGCCACGTCGTGCGCTGCACCACGCTGGCCAAGCAGTTGCGGGACCGTGGTCTGGACTGCCAGTTTGTGTGCAGGGAGCTGGCTGGCAACCTGATTGAAAGCATACGCGGCCAAGGGTTCAGTGTGCGCGCTCTCCAACAAACGCACAATGTGGCTATGGATACGCAGGCCGACCTGCACGCCCCCGCCCACGCCGCCTGGCTGGGCACCGACTGGCACACAGACGCCGACCAGACCATCGCGGCGTTGAGTGGTGACAAGCTCGACTGGCTGGTAGTGGACCACTACGCTCTTGACGCCCACTGGGAGGCGGCGCTGCGGCCTCACGCCACCAAAATCATGGTGATCGACGACCTTGCCGACCGCAACCACGAGTGCGACCTGCTGCTGGACTCGTCCCTTTGTCCCGACATGGAGCAAAACTACGTCGGTTTGGTGCCGGCGCGCTGTGCAGTGCTGGTGGGCCCCAGCTGGGCGCTGCTGCAGCCCGAGTATGGCGACCTGCATCCGCGCACGCCGCCTCGACTGGGCCCGGTGCAGCGCATCCTCATTTCGTTTGGCGGCGTCGATCAGCACAACATCACTGGTATGGCTGTGGCCGCGGTGCTGGACATGCAGCGTGACGACATAGCGGTCGACGTTGTGCTCAGCTCGCGCAGTCCGCACGCGGCCCCTGTGCGTGCCCAAGTCGAGCGCCACGCCAACATCACGGTCCACGACTATGTCCCTTGCTTGGCGCCTTTGATGCTGAAAGCAGACTTGGCGCTGGGAGCGGGCGGCATGACGTCTTGGGAGCGGTGTTGCCTGGGACTGCCTGCGCTGGTAGTCACGGTGGCGGACAACCAGCGATTCATCGCGGGCGAGCTCGAAAGGCAGGGCGTGGTCCAGTGGCTCGGCAAAGTAGGCGGCGTCACGCAGCGCCACCTGGAGCACGCGTTGCAGGCCATTGTTGACACTCCGTGTGCCCTCGAGCCCTGGTCTCGGCGCTGCATGGACATGCTGGATGGGCAAGGCACGCGCCGGGTGGCCTCCATTCTGATGCTGGACACACGCACGCCGCTGAGCGCCAGGCCAGCGTGTGTACGCGACGAGGCGTTGCTGCTGAGGTGGGCCAACGACCCGCTGGTGCGCCAGCGGTCGTTCAACTCTGAAGCAATCACAAACGCCGACCACAGGCGCTGGTTTTACGGCCGCCTGCGCAACTGCGACCGCTCCAAAACTTACATCGTGGAAACACAAGACGCGCTGACCGTCGGCGTGGTGCGTTTTGACGACACTGGCTCGGGCTGGGAGATAGGGTTATCCATCGACGCCGCCGCTCGAGGGCGCAGGCTGGGCGCCCGTGTGCTGGAGTCGGCCATGGACGGCCTGCGAGCTCTGCTGCCGCAAGCGTCCCTGTTTGGCAGGGTCAAACACGAAAACATACAGTCGCAGGCACTATTTGCGAGTCTGGGGTTTGTGCGCAAGGCGGGCGACGGGTGGCTGGTGTATTGGTGCACTCTGTAAGTTTTTTGTTTGCCGCGCTTGCAGCAAACTGTGTGTGCGGAGAGAGATGTCGCCCCTCTTGCGCTCTGCGCTTGAAGCAAACCTGATTATGTATCGGTGCGCCATCAAATGTTCACACGTGTTCAAGCCTTCAAACCGGTGGCCTGATTCAGAATATCAGACCGTTGAGCCAACGGAGGCCCTTGGCTGGGCTGGCCCAGGCCAGCCACAAGCTTGGAAAGAGCGTCCGTCGACAGCCAGTCCGAGTTGGTGCCCGAGTTGAAGCAGAACCCGGGCTCCACCATGTGGCCGCCCCGGCTCTCGTAGTGGTGCTGAATCTTGGGGTCGTGCTGGGGCAGGATGGCATAGTATTTGCCCAGGTCGATCGTGCTGAGCGAGTCGGACGTGGTGATCATTTCTTCGTGCAGTTTCTCGCCTGGCCGAATGCCCACAATCTCCGTCTTGGCTTTGGGCGCCACCGCCTTTGCCAGGTCCACAATGTTGTATGACGGGATTTTGGGCACAAAGATTTCGCCGCCCACCGCGTGTTCCACTGCGTGCAGCACCATGGCGACACCGTCCTCCAGCGAGATGTTGAAGCGTGTCATTTTGGGGTCGGTGATGGGCAGGACGCCGCTCTCAGCTTTCTTCATGAAGAACGGAATGACCGAGCCGCGCGACCCCATAACGTTGCCGTAGCGGACGACAGAGAAACGGACGTTCCGACCTCCCTTGACGTAGTTGGACGCCACGAATAGCTTGTCAGAGCACAGCTTGGTGGCGCCGTACAGGTTGATCGGGGCGGCCGCCTTGTCGGTCGACAACGCCACCACGATCTGGACGCCGCACTCGAGCGAGGCGTCGATCACGTTTTGGGCGCCCAGCACGTTTGTCTTGATGCACTCAAACGGGTTGTACTCGGCTGCGGGCACCTGCTTGATGGCGGCCGCGTGGATGACGACGTCGACGCTTTGAAACGCTTTCTTGAGCCGGTCCACGTCCCGGACGTCCCCCAAAAAGTAGCGCATGCACGGATACTTTGACTCGGGAAAGTCTTGCGCCATCTCGAACTGTTTGAGCTCGTCGCGAGACAGGACGACGAGACGTTGGACGGCAGGGTACTCTCTCAGAATGATCTCCACCAGTTTTTTGCCCAGGGAGCCAGTACCGCCCGTGATGAGGACGGACTTGCCGTTGAGACACATGAGGTTGACCGGTATGTGTTTCGCTGCTGCAAACAGATGGGAGATGCTCAAGGTCAGCTAGGGTGAGTTGTGAGCCGTCTACACACAAAACAAAAACATTCATGTTGACCGAAAGTGCAAAACAATGCATTAAAACTACACAGAAAAAAATCGCGCCATGTTTCGCCTCCAGCCTTTTCACGGCGCAGCATCAACCTTGCCCACATTTACATGCGCCCACGACAGCGCCGTTCCCCTGCCCACAGCCTGGGTGGCCGTCTTGCCGATGATGTCTTTGTAGTGTTTGGGGGGCAGCCCCAAGCTGGGCCGAATTGAGCGCACGTTTTCGTCGGTAAAAACGTCGCCCCGCTCGACGTTGTCCACGACGTACAGTGACCGGGCAAAGGTTCGACTTTGCATGGATCTGGCAGACAGCTCAAGGGTGGCCACGCCCATCGCCTTTTCCAGGGCGCGGATGGTGGCAATCATGTCCTCGAACTCGGCAGGCTGCATGCTGAACGCAGCGTCAGGCCCGCCCTGGTTCCTGTCCAGAATGAAGTGTTTCTCCACCACCACCGCGCCCAGCGCCACAGCGCCCATCGGCACCACACTGCCCAGCGTGTGGTCGGACAGGCCGACGTGCGTGCTGAACCGGTCGCGCAGCAGCCCGATTGTGCGCAGATTGACGTCTTCCAGAGGGGTGGGGTAGGACGACGTGCACTTGAGCAGCATGACCCGGAGATTGCCCATGCGGTGGCAGGCGTCGATCGCGTCGCTAATATCTTGCTCGCGAGCCACGCCCGTCGACATGATGACGGGCTTGCCCTTGGAGGCAACCAGCTCTATCAGAGGGATGTCTGTAATCTCAAAGGACGCGATCTTATAGGCGGGCACGTCCAGCGTCTCCAGAAACTCGACCGCGGCGTGGTCAAACGGGGACGACATGAACTCCATGCCCAACGAGTGCGCCAACTCTTGCAGCGGGCGATGCCACTCCCAGGGTGTCTGCACTTCTTTGTACAGGTCGTGCAGCGACCTGCCGTCCCACAGGGTGTCGCCCCCGATCGTAAACTCGGGCGCGTCCGATTTAATGGTGATGGAGTCGGGCTGCATCGTCTGCAGCTTGACGCAGTCGACGCCGGCGCGGTGCATGGCTTTGACGGTGTCGATGGCGACATCGAGGTCACCATTGTGGTTGCAGGACAGCTCACCGATGACAAAGCACGGGTGGCCGGGGCCGATGGTGCGTTTGCCAATTTGGATACGTGAAGCCATGCGCGCTGGTGCGTAGGATGATGAGTCGCGAAAGACAAAATTGTGCGTTAGTGTTCTCGTGCTCTTTTCCATGCGCGTGGCAAAAAGAAAAAAGAGTTGCTGTGGCTCTTTGTCGACTCTTCAAAAAAAATACGCAACACATTTATTTTTCTTTCCACTACACCAGCAAACATGTTAGGAGCATTTCAAAGCAAGGGCACTGAGTCGCCATCAAAGCTGCGCAGCCTCCTCGGTGGCATGAAGCAAGCTTACGAAAACAACGAAAACTGCATGGAGTATGCTCGCCGGTCGCACGGCCTCGTCAACAATCTGGCTGTAGTCACTCAAATCTCGTACGATCTTCAGTCTGGCTCATACATCCAGTACGCGCTGGCTGAAGCCGGCAAAACGCGGGAATGGTGTGACCACGTGGCCGCGTTGGTTGCTCCGTGTCTGCCCGACGGCGGCGCCATTCTGGAAGTTGGGTCGGGGGAAGCGACCACGCTGGCCGGCGTTCTTAGAGCGCTGCCCTCGCGTCCCAAGCAGGCGTTTGGTCTCGACATCAGCTGGTCTCGGTGCGCTCATGGCCGTCAATGGCTGAAAACCATGAACCAGCAAGCGGTTTTGGTCGTGGCTGACCTGTTCCACATTCCGTTTGAGGACGACAGCGTCGACGTCATCTACACATCGCACTCTATTGAGCCGAACGGGGGCCGCGAAAAAGAAGCGCTGAAAGAGTTGCTGCGCGTCGCCCGCAGCGCCGTGGTGTTGGTGGAACCCATTTATGAGCTTGCCACCCCAGATGCACAGGCGCGCATGGCTCGTCACGGTTATGTCCGCGGCCTCAAGGCGACGGCGGAAACGCTTGACTGCATCATTGATGAGTACCGTCTGTTGGGCCCGCTGGGCCGCGTCAACACTCTCAACCCAAGCGGCGTCATCGTGATGAAGAAGGCCGGGGGCGGCCGCAAACGCGACGCTGCCGGCCCCATCGTTTGGCGCTGCCCTCTGACACACACTCAACTGGTCCGCAAGGGCGACGTCGCGTTTTCGCCTGCAACTGGTGTTGCGTACGCCAGCATCGACGGCATTCCACTCATGACGCGCAACAGCGCCGTTCTTGCCTCTTCATTCGGCATGCTTAAATACGAGTAGGCACAAAAACAGTTGGCAAGAATGCGATTACAGCCCCCGATTCAAAGCCAATCATGTAATCAAAGAGCCACCCAATATTTTTCTCTCTCTCTACCTACGACGCCCCCAAAAATTCCAACACGCACCCCACCACATAGTCTTGCTGCTCGTCTGTCAACGAGGGGTACATGGGCAGGCTCAGGCACGTCTCGTAGTACGCCTCTGCCCGCGGGTGGTCGCCCTGCTTGTGGCCCAGCCGGGCGTAGTAGGGCATGGTGTGGACGGGGACGTAGTGCACCTGACAAAACACGCTTTTGGTGCGCATGTAGTCGTACAACTGCTTCCTGCGGTCGGTCCGAATCACGTACAGGTGCCACGCATGGCCACGGCCGTCGGGCGTGTCTGGCGTTTTGATGAGGGCGTCGGCAAACGCAGCGCTGTACCGAGCGGCCAGTTCGCGGCGACGCTGCACGCCCGCGTCAGCGCGAGCCAGCTGGCTCGTCGCCAGGGCGGCCTGCATGTCGGTCAGCCTGTAGTTGTAGCCTAGGTCCACCATCTCATAGTACCAGCCGCCGTGGTTGGCAGACAGCAGGTCGCCATCCTTTGTGATGCCGTGCGTCCTCAGCAACTGCAGGCGCTTGTATAGGCGGTCGTCATTGGTGGTCACCATGCCGCCCTCGCCCGCGGCGATGTGTTTGACGGGGTGGAACGAAAAGATGGCCAGGTCGGCGTAGCGGCCGCTGCCGCACGGAATGGTGTCACTTTTGGAGTCGACAAAGGTGCCGCCCGGCGCGTGGCACGCGTCCTCGATCAGCCAGCACCCAAAATCGTCGGCCAAGGCGCGAAAAGCCTCCATGTCGACCGGCAGCCCCGCAAAGTCGACGGGAATGATGCCGCTGAAGAAGCCTTTCGGCTTGGACTCCAGCAGGCGCCGCGTGGCCTGCAGGTCCAGGGTGTAGGTGACAGGATCGATGTCCGCAAACCAGACGTCGCCCCCGCAGTAGCGCACGCAGTTGGCGGACGCTGCAAACGTGATGGGGGATGTGATGACGCGGGTGCCGGGGCCCACATCCAGCGCCAGGGCGCACAGGTGCAGGGCCGCCGTGCCGTTGGAGACGGCGACGGCGTGGGCCGACCCCACGTAGGTGGCAAACGCTTGCTCGAGCTCAGCGATTTTAGGGCCCTGCGTCAGGTAGTCGCTCCTCAGAGCGTCCACCACGGCGGCGACGTCTTTGTCGGTAATGTGTTGGCGACCGTACGGAATGGGCCCGTGGGCTGGCAGAGGGTGGCCGGGCGACATGGACGAACCCGAATGAAAAACAGCAAACAAAAAATTGACGGGCACACGATCGAGAGTGTGTCCCTAAGGAGTATTTTTGCAGAGTGAGAAAAAAAAGTGTGTCAAAAATGCACCGCCCCCTGGCCCCTTCTTTGGCCCGCTCGAAACAATAATAGAAATGGCCTTTTTGCTTCCATGAAACAAAACGGTGCGTGTGGCTGGGAAAAAATCCCGCAAGCAAAAGGCATAATAAAATCATTTTACAGTCAACCACTACTTGTAGTTGGCGTTGCCAGACTCGTCTGCGATCCCATCCATGATGCCGTCTACGATCAAACAGGTGGCGTTGTGCCTGACACTTTTGAGTCATGTTGCGGCCACATCGCCTTCGTTTACAGATGACAGCTGTTTTGACGAGTCGAAACCTCCTTTTCTGAGCACGGACTTTCTGTCAAAGTACAGCGCCCTCCTGCCTGTTGAAGTCATGCACCGGTGGCTGTTCAACTCGGAAAACTATCACGACTGTCGCGCAGAGCAGGTCGAGCGCAACCAACTGCGTCTCAACCCTGGCCTTCACTTGTTCACCGACCAAACTGCCATTGCGGCTATGCAAGACGCGTCGATCGTGGTCATGCATCCCTCAATAGGCGTACACGATTACGCGAGCTCACTCGGAGCCAATGGCGACATGAACAACTTGTTTTGTGTCTCTGCATTTCGCGACGAATCAGACACGCGCTACGTTGCTGCGCAGGGTGGCTCTATAGCGCACAATTTACATTTCAACGGAAAGTGGGACGGAAGTCACGTCAATCGCATCGGACAGTTTGACCTACAACAGCGAACGTTTGTGGATGATGTGGGTGGTCCCCAGCCGGATGACGAGAGTCGATGGATGAGTGGTTCGGTGTATGGACCGGTTGGACAAGGCAACGCGGGCCCGAACGGGGAGCGTTTTGTGCATATTGTCGAGGACAAAGGGTACTACCCCAAGCTGTCGCTCAGTCGCAACCTGGCAAACTGGACAACTTACCACCTGTGCAATCGCGAAGACTTTATGACGTGGCAATCCAAGGACTACAACATTACACACGCCAACTTTTTGCTTGGTCAGTCTGATTGCTGCATGTCCACGTACGAAATCAACGATGTTCTCTACCTTAGCTCTCGCGCGATTGTCGTGAATTCTCCTGAGCAAGAATGGAACTGGGGCATCAGGTCGACGGGCGTCTTCAAAATCGACGTCACAAAAGAGTGCTTGCAACTGCATGCCGAGTCGTGGTGGTCGCTGGACGACTGCGTCACGCAGTGTTGGTCCAAGTTTCAGTGCCCCGGGCAGATCAAAGACGTCGACCACGGATTCAACTCGACACTCTACCGCGGCTGCCGCGGCAACGGCACCGGCTTTGCGCAATGTTTCGGCGAAGCGCTGACCCCGCCCTGGAATGCGAGCTGTGTATCACAGTTCAAGGAAACTGCTACGTGCAGCTTTCAGTGTCGTGGGCAAGTCTACGACAGCTTGGTGTCCCAGCTGGAGCCGGGCGTGTTCGTGGCAGCCATTCCTGAGTTTGAGGGCGACAATCGACTGATGCTGTCCACCAGTCGCAACGGCATACACTTTCGTCGACCTGTGACTGTGATGGAACGCGCTGGCAACCCATTTACCGTGCAAGAGCACGGCAGTCCGTCCCCATTGTTTCTAGATGGGCACCATTACCGCACATTTGTGCCTCAAAACGGCACCATCAGACTGTTATCTTGGCCGCGCTACAAGCTGTTTGGCATCAGGGGCCACGCAAACGGCACCCGAGATGGGAAAGTCGTTCTAAAAAATGTTGCAGCCGAGCGCATGCTCGTCATCCACACACCAGAACGCGGCCAAGATGGCAGCTGGTACATACACGTTCGCGCATGCTCCAAAGCGACGGGAGTTTGCCAACATTCGCATCCGTCTTCGAATTCGCCGCGCTACGAGTTCAATGTGCAGACGCCGGTTCGTGTCACGATCAAATTTCGCGGAACTGCTTTGCATGGCGTTCAACTGAGCAACTAAGAAACAATGCTGGCGCGCACAGTTGATGACGGGAGGTGCACTTTAAGAACAACAATGGTCACGGTTTCTCTCTTTACAGTGCGCGGGGTCGAGCCGGCGATGAAGCGCGTCTTAGGGTTAGCGTTGGGTTTTCAGGTCCATCGGATTACATTGGAGTATACAAACTTGCAAATTCGAGCGCTGGTTTTATAGCCGCCTGTGCAACGAGGACGGCGCCAAAACCTACATATTGGACACAGAAGACGGTCTGCCCGTTGACGTGGTGCGTTTCGACAATGCGGGAGACGGCTGGGAAATCGGGAACGCCATCGATGCCGCGGCCAGAGGGCGCAGGTTGGGCGCATATGTGCTGGAGGCTGCCATGTGCCGGCGTCTAGGCCCTGCTCGCCGCCCCCCCCTACGCCGACCCCGCGTCTTTCCGCCCCGCGGTCTTCGTGCGCTCGGGCAGGACGCGGTGGTCCCGGGCACGGCCGACAGACCTGGCGACGGCAGGGGGCGCCCCCTGTTGACCTGACGCGCGCGCGCGGCCTCTCAGTGGCCGCGCGACTTTATGTACAAACAGGCTGCGAACGATGCCGACGCCGGCGCGGCCGTCGGTCGTGCAAGCTTATCATGGGCGGGCGCGACCTGCACTGCGGCAGAGTCGACGATTGCCACCTTGCACAGTGCTGCCAAACGTTGCCGATGGCGAGAACGACTTGCATGGCAGCAGGGGGTCGCCACAGCCGACCAGTGTGGCCGGCCTGCCCCTGCTTGGCGCCTCTGCTCGAGGCCTTTGCTCAAGGTCTCCTTCAGCGACCTTGAGCTCAAGGTCGCTCAAGGTCGGCGTCGAGCGGGCGGGCGGGCGTTGGCCGCCGCTGCCGACGCGCTGCGCCGCGGCCCGGCCGAGCAGCGACCGCAACCCGTTCCGCCCAAGAGGCAGTGGCCCGTTCATCGCAGCCCCGACTGCTGGACTGCTGGAGCTGAACGCGTCCGTCAAGGACGCGTCTCAGGGGCAGCCCAACTCCAGCCGCCGTGACCCTAACCCTCACCCTCACCCAAACCCTGCCCCTTCCCTAACCATAAGACCCGAAAAGATATTGCATTTTCAAAACATTTCGCCCAGACCCCGGCCCAACCCACTCGCGTCGACCCGGTGCCGGACGCGGGCTCCTTGCCCGGGTTGCCCCACGGATACGCCCACCGAATGCGCGTCAATGTCGATGCGGCGAGGGGTCGGAAGGTCTGCCGCAGGAGGGCCGTCGACGGCGTGGCGCTCTCCTCCGCCGCCCTCCGTTTGCAACACCCGGTCAGCGCGCATGAACAACTCGTCCAGCCGCGCCCGCACGGCCGCGTGCCCCGGCACGGCCGCCAGTGCCACTGCCCCCCCCCCCCGTCCTACCGCAAACACCGTGACGTGCGTCTCGCCCGCGGCCAGCGCGCACGACAGCGACTCGCCCGCCACCGAGTCCAGGTCGGCCACGATGCCGCCCCGATCGAGCAGGAGCGCGTGGCGAGCCAGGTCGGCGGCGAGGTCGGTGTGGTTGCGGGCGGCCAGCGCGGGGACGAGACGCGCGACGGAGGCGGGCAGGCCGCCGTCGCCCGCAAACGCGTCGACAAACTCGTAAGCATGGTCGGGGTGCAGCCTTTTCCACGTCCACGTCTGCGGCGTGAGCGCGTCGCGCGCGTCGGCCGCGCCGACCTGGGTCAGGCGCAGCGGCACGGCGCGGCCGGCCGGCGCCAGGCACGGCCGCGCCGCGGCCGCCGCCGAGTCGGCCATCCTGCACGCCGCCCGCGGCTCATTGCTCAGGAACGAGGCCAACTCTCCGGGGCGCACGGCGCCCTTGCCTGCGAGCAGCGTCGCCAGAAACGGGGTCAACCCGTCGCCCGCCGGCTCCTCGGTCAACGCCATCCAAGCGCGGTACGCAAACGCGGCGTCGGATTCGTCTCGGTCGCGCGCGTACGACGGCTGGCGCACGATGTGGTGCACGCCGCAGCAGAGTGTGCGCGGCGAGGGCACGCGCGCAAACGCGAGCGGCAGCGGCACCGCCTCGTACGGCACGTCCAGCGCTTGAGCGCGGTGCCACGTCTCGTTGTCGTACGCCACGCGCACACCGTGGTGCATGGCGACGCGGGTGTAGTTGAGCGCGCGCATGTCGCTACAAAAGTGCGAGCACTCCGACGCGCCGCACTCGCCGGGCAGGTTGGACCGAAATACGAGGCCCGCGTAGAATGGGGCGGCTGCGACGACCACAATGCCGTTCCAGCAGCACTGTAGCTGCGCGACCTCGGGTTGGAGGTCGACGGCGAGCTCGATCGCATTGGCGGCGCGCGTGTAGTCGGGAAACGCCAGGCCGCGCGCCACGAGAGCGCGGTATGTGTCGACCGCGCTTGCAGGCACAATGTAGGGCGGCATGGCCCGCAGGGGCAGGCCGTCCAGGGTGCGCGCCACCCAGGAATCGTAAAAGATGGGGTACTTGGCGTCCACTGCGGGCCTGTAGATTGTGTAAGCGTCGCCGATGGGGATGAAATCCGTGCCGCACGCGACGTCGGCGCCGACGGCGAGCAGCTTCTGGACGTCCCCCGCTTCGAACAAGACGTCATTGACAAACACGACCCGGTCGAAGCGGCGCTCGTGCGCCATGGCGCGCAGGGGCTTGAGATGCTCGTTGCGCGCGTCGGCCAAAAAGTCGATGCGCTGGCGGCCGCGCCGCGTGAGGGGGCCATTGGCGGTGATGTTGGTGGCCACGCCTGTCGCTTCCAAAGCGCGCCGCGCGTCGTCCAGCAGGCGGGGCGTGCCGTCGGCCGACCCGCTCTCGTACACCGTCACAAACAGGTTGGACGGGCCCACATCGGCGGCAAGCTTGAGCAGCTCGGCGGTGAACGCGGGCACCGTGGCCGCGTTGTCCCGAAAGTTGGCGGCGATGTATAAAGATGGATGGGTGGATGAGGCGGCCAGGACTGCGGCTTGGCCGGCGCCCAGGAGCAGCAGCAGCAGCGGCAGCAGAGACGGCGACAGCAGCCGCGCTGCGGCTGCCGCCATGACGACAACGTGTGCGGCTCTATGCGCGCGGCGGCGACCAAGCCGGCTGGGGCATGGGCGGCGGAGAGGACGTGCGCGAGTCGGTATAGTATTGCTTTGTTGCAACGGGGCGGGGCAAAACCGGATTTTTATTGCGGCAAAGACCGGCAAAACAATCGTGCAAAATCTAGCCCTCGCGCGATCGCCGCCGCCCCGCTCCGTCGGCCGCCTCGACGGACATGCCACCGTGGCGCAGCTGAGCACGCGCGTCGTGGCGCTCCACCGCCGCACCAAGGACATACCCTTTTTGCGCTTCCGCCACCGTCAGCTCCCAGTCCCAATCCTTCCCCACCCCGGCCGGCGCGTGAATGCCGTCGGCCGGCGCGCGGGCGTCGGTCGCCAGCCCGGAAGCCGGCAGGTTAGCCGCCCACACGCCGAAAGCTGCTTCCGGGCAGACGGCCAGCACGGCCTCTTTCGCGTCAACACGCACGTCCACGCAGCGGTGCACGCCAAACGGGGCGGCAGCGGGCACGTCCTCGTCCTCAAACGCAAACCGAGACGCCTCGCCCACCGGCGCGAGCGACACGGGCAGCCCCTCGCGCTCCATGCGCTGCACCGCCCGCGCAAAGTACATGTCCTCCACGTAACCTTCCTTAAAAGGCACATTGGCGATGATCCAGCGCATGACGCGCACGCTGCGCATGGACAGGCCGCCGTTGCCGACGCGGATGTCGGCCGGGATGCCGCGCACCCAGGGCGCGCCCACGTAGTCGTACCGCAAAAAGTGGTCAACACGCCACGGGCTCATGGAGCAGAGCACGGAATCGGTTTGAAAGGTGAGCACTTTGTCCGCGGCGACCGCGCGCCAAAACGCGTCGGACGTCATCATGCGCGTGTACGCGATCGTGTTGCCCGCGGCGCCCAGGTCGGCCGCGCCGATGGCGGCCGCGGGCAGGGCGTGCAGCTGGTTCCGGCGCGAGAGGCGGGCGACCGCGGTGGACGCGTGCAGGGATGGGGTGGCGGCCAGCGCGTGCACCACCAGGATCGGCCAGTCTGCCCCCAGGTTGCCCGCCACATTGGTGAGCGTGTACGACAAGTGAGGTACCGGCGCGTGCAGAACGGTGACCGCGCGAAAGCGCGACCACGGCGGGCGCTGCGCCGCGGCAGCCGACGCGGCGAGGAGCACGGGCAGCAGCCACCACCGCGCGAGGGCCTGCCTCATGGCGCTGGCGGCATGCGGCGGGGACGACTGGTCGGGGCGGAGAGCGGCTTTCGTTGTTTGCAAAAAACGGCACGTTTTTTGCGCGTCGCCCCGTTCCGAAGTGGCCAGACGCGGAAGGGCGGGCGCGCGGCCCGCCTGGTTGTCCGCGCGCCCGCGCGAGAAAAAGCCAACCCACGCGTCACGGCTGCCCCTGAGCAATCGCCTTGCGCGACAGCCTGATCGAGGAGCCCCGCGCGGGGTCGGGCGCGGCCAGGGCGACGGCCGCGTCGGCGCGCGCGCGGGCGCCCGCCGCCCGCGGCGACTGCCACCAGGCCACCACTTTGGCCACCACGTCGTCCGGCACTGTGACCGAGTCCCCGGTGATGTAGCGAGCCAGCGCGGGCGCAATGAGGGCGCGCGGCACCGAGGCGTCGGCGCCCAGAGCTGGGCGCGGCGCCGCAAACTCGACCGCGGCGCCCAGGGCGCGCGCGTCACGCCCCGCAAATGGCAAGATGCGGGTGCACCCCGGCCCTGCGTCGGTCGGCCACGCGGCGATCGCGTCAAACGGGAACAGTGTCGCCGCGGCGCCCGCCGCGCCGCCCACGCTCAACCCGGGCAGGATGCAGCAATCGACGGCCCGCTCCTTGGCAAACTCAAAAAAGGCGCCCACCGCGCGAATACAGCTCGCAGCGGCGCCCGGCGAGAGCGCGCGCGGCGGCACGAGCGAGTGGTTGGCGCACGGCGGCGCGGCTGGCCCCGCCCATAGGCGCGCGTGACGCAGCCGGTACTCGGCCTGGTCGGGGCGCATGCCGTCCAGGGCCAGCAGAAGGACGGCGTCTTTGTCGGCATCGCTCAAGGTCGGCCCAAAGTAGGCGTCGCCCCGTGCAAACGTGGCGCCCGGCAGCGCCCGCACTGCCGCGCCCGACGCTGCGCACGCGCGGTCGCGCGCGCACGAGAACGCCAGGTTGGCCGCCGTCGGCGAGCGGCCGCCCGCGAGCTCGAGCGCCCAGTGCGCGAGCACGGGCGCGAGCTCGGCGCGCGCGGGCGCCCACAGCGCGCCCGTCACCACCGGGCCGTCGGCCCGCAGGGGCAGGCGCGCGCGCGCCAGGTCGGGGCCGTCGTCGTCCGACATGACGTGCAGCGCGGCGTCGGCCAGGACGAGCGCGGGCGGGTGCGCCGCCGCCGCGACCGCGTGCGCCAGCGGCGACAGCACCAGCACAGCGTGCCCGCGCGCCACCACGGCCGCCGCTGCCAGCGCGACCGAGCTGGCCATGCAGGGCGGCGCGGCCACATTGCGGCGCGCGCCGCACCAGCGGGGCGGGGGTAGGTCGGCCGTGCGCGCAGCGCCCGCGGCGGCCACCGTGCGGCCCGCGTCCACCGCGGACGCCACTTTAACATCGTCCGCGTCGAGCGCGAGCAGGACAAAGTGGCGGTAGCCCGCCAGCTCCAGGGCGGCGACCGCGTGCGCGACGAGCGCGGGCGTCGACCGGTGGACGACGGCCAGCGTGATGGGGAGGGGCGCGTCCGGGTGGCCGGCCGCCTGAAACAGGTCGGCCGTGGGACCGGCGGCCGGGGAGCCGGCGGACAGCGCCAAGGTCGCGACCAGGAGCAGCAGCGCGCCCGCCGCCGCGCCGGTCGCCCACCGCAGGCGCGCCGCGCGCGCGGGTGGGAGGCGCGGCATCAAGGGCGCGCCCGGGGCGAGCTCGGGCGGGTGGTGGATGGGTGGGCGTGGACGGCTTCAAACGGGGCGGCGGCGCTCGCTGCAAAAAAAGTTTATGCCTCGGCGCTCTGGCCGGCGCCCTCGTCCACTGCCCGCGGGCGGCGCCGACAGTTTGCAACGCGGGCGCGTAACCGCGGGCATCTGCTGCATCGGACCGCGTGACCGCGCCGGCGCGCGCAAACCGGGCCACGCCCCTCGCTCCATGACCCCGGTCTAGGCCCGACCACCCGACACTTGCAACGCCATGGACGGTGCCGCCCCCTCACACTCCCGCGCCCGCCGCGGCGGCCGCCGCCGGCTCGTCCTGGTCGAGGTCGTGGTCGTCACCTCGGTTTTGACCGCGTGCTCCCACCTGGCCACCCGCTCACGCGTCGTAGGTGTCGACAGTGGATTGCCGTTTGCGGGCGATGCGGGCCGGCCGGGTGTCGCGCACGCAACGCCCGACGCCGCACGCGCCGCCCTCGACGAGCTGTCCCTGCGTGTCGCGGCGTGTGCCGACCACGACGCCGCAGTCGGCTGGCCCTGGCCGCGCGCGCCGGGGTGGGAGCCGGCCGTGGCCGCCCTGCTGGCGCTCGACCTGTACGCGCGGGGCGCTGCCGGCCCGGCGCGCGCCGTGCTGCGGCACGCAACCAAAGAAGCTGGCGACTCCGCTGGCGACGCGGCATCGGTGACGAGCGCGTCTGGAAGTCGTGGCCCGCCGCACGGCCGGCGCGAGCGGGCGTCGTCCGCCGCAGTCGCGGCGATCACCAACCCCTTGAACACCGACGCCGTGTGCGACCTCCTGTTTGGCGACGTCGACGCCCCTTTCTGGGCCGCAGCCTCAGCCCTGGCCGACCGCAGCGTTGCCTGCGGCGCCGCGCGCGCGCGCCCTCGTATCTTGTTTGCGATGCACAACCTGCTCATGGAGGGGTCGTCCCTGGTCGCTACCACCTGGATCGAGTACATGCTGCGCGTGCTGCGGTTGCAGGTGTGGGTGCAGGCCCCCCCCGGCAGCTGCGGCCAGCCGCTGGCCGCGCGGCTCCGCGGCGCTGGCGCGACGGTCGAGTGCGGCCCGCGGCTGGCGCCCGACGGCTTTGACGCGGTCTACATCAACACGATCGTGTCCTGGTTTGAGCCGCCAGGCGACGACGCGTGGCTGGCGCGCACCATTTGGTGGGTGCACGAGTCGACGCGGCGCGAGTACTTTCCTCAGTTTCCGCTCACGCCCCGCCTGCTGCCGCGTGCCGCGCTGCGCGTGTTTGTCAGCAACGCCAACCGCGCCGCATACGCCGACCTGGGCTCGCCGCGCGACGTGGTGGTGTACAACGCGGCGCCGCGCTGGCGCGTGACCGGCCCCGCCGCGCGCGCCGACCGCGAGGCCGTGCTGGGCGCCGCGCCCGGGGACGTCGTCTTCATCATGCTGGGCACCTTCAATGGCGACCGGCACCAGGACGACTTTGTGCGGGCCGGCCTGCGCGTGCTGGGCGCGGGCGCGGGCGGCGCGCGCGCGCGGTTTGCGCTCGTCGGCCTGACCGGCGAAAACCCGGCCGCCGAAGCCCGCGTGCGCGCCCTGGTCGACGGCAGCCGGTTTGCCGACCGGTTCGCGCTGCTACCCAAGGTCGACCACGAGCGCGCACTCGCCGCGCTCGCGGCGGCCGACGTCGTCGTGTCGGTGAGCGACCACGAATCGTTTGGCATGACCATTCTGGAAGGCATGGCCGCCGGCCTACCCGTCGTGGCGCACAAGGTGGACGGCGTGCCCGAGGTTGCGTACGCGGGCGCGGCGGACGTCGACCCGGGCGACGAGGCCGCGTTCGCCGCCGCGCTAGCGGGCCTGCTGCCGGGTGAAGCGCGCGCGTCGCACGCGCGCGCCGCATTGGATCGGGCCCGCTTCTTCGATGGGCGCACGTTTTACGCCCGGCACGCGCTGGCGCTGAGCTCGGTGCTGGGGGGGGCGGCAGGTGGCGGTGGCGGCAGCGCCAGCAGGGGCGACCACGCCGCGGAGCGGTGAGATGGAGGAGTCAGAGAGCTGCCAAGCTGCAAGGACTACAAATGGGACCGGATCCCGGGCGGGGGTCGGGCAAGGGGGGCGAGAGCGTGCTGGGGTTGGACACAGCCGCGCCACGAGACAAAACCGCCCCCCACCACTACTGTTTTTCATCAAACAGACCGTTTGGCGTGTCGAAATCGATCCACGCGCACTCGGCGTCCTCCCGCATCATGCGCATGTACGGCACACGCCCCGCCCAGCCCGCGGTCCAGCCAAACCCGGAGCGCGACATGAGCAGCGCGTCCACCTGGGAGAGCGCGGTCCAGTCGACAAACGTCTTTTGCCAGGGGTCGGTGGACGGCTTGTCCAGCGCGGCCGCGGGCACCGGGCGGTCGGCGTGCAGGATAGGGCCTGCGTGCTCGACGACCGCAGCCACTGCGCCCGCCGCGGCCGACAGCGCGCCCTTGAATCGAGAAGCCGCCGCGTCCGAGTCGGCCGTCAGAAACAAGAGGCACCGGGCGCCGCCACAGAGGCGGGCGGCCTCGGCGGCAAAGCAGTCGGCGCTCGCCAGCGGGTGCCGCAGTCCGCTGTCGACCCACGCCTCGCCCACGCCGCCCGTCCGAATCTGGACGCCAATGGTTAAGGAATGTCTCCTGCGCTGTCCGTGCGCCATGCGCCGGCCAAACTCGATGCGCGTCTCGGCGGCGTGGCCGAGCACCGCGTTGACGTGCGCCTCGACAGCGGGCGCTGGCCGGGGCAGCATGACCTGCACCGCCAGCACGTACAGCGCCTCCTGGGACAGGCCGGCCACGCCCAGCTGCTCGGCCGCGGCGCGCAGCTGGGGCGCGCGCGCGAGCTCGGCCCACTGAAACGCGTTTGTGTGCAGAACGGCCGACCCCGGTAGCGCCAGCAGGGCGTCGACAGCAGCTGGCTCTTTAAAGTGCGTAAAGTTGTCCACCGCGGTGATGACGGGCGCCGCGAGCGCGGCGGCGCCGGCGTCACGCGAGTATGTCGACAGGTGCGTCTCAAAGTAGTCGTCGACGCTAAACAGGGGCGACCATGTCGCCGCAAACCCGCGGTGCGTCAGTGCGGCCGCGTAAAACGCGGTTACCATGCCCCGAATCTGGTCGCCCCAGCCGCCGGCCGGCTTGAACACGAGGTCGTGCGCGGCGCGGCAGCCGGCCGCCGCCTCGTGCGCCGCCTGCAGCATGCGGTGCACGTGCGCCGCGTGCCCGTCCCGGCCGTCGCGCGCAAGCAGGCGCACGCCGCCGGGGACGCGCTGGCGGACGCAGTCGGCGGGCGCGGGCACAGCCCAGTCGGCGGCTGCGGCGGCGGCGACCGACGCGCACGCAGCCAGCAGAGCGAGCGCGCGCCGGGGTGAGGGCATGGCGCGAGCCGACGGCGCGTGGGGGGGGTGGGGGGGGGTGCTTGCGCGAGGGGTCGACCCTGTTTTGCGGGCGGCCCATGGATTTTGCCCGGCTGGGCGGGGCGACCCCGCGCTCGAAGTGCCACGCGCTGGTGAGTGCGCCACCCTGCGTTACAGACACGCCAGAATGCAGGGCTCAGCCCCGCATCGCCCCGCCCAGAGTCCGCAGAAACCTTTGCGCGGCGCGCGGGGCGGCCGCCGCCCGCCGCCGCGCGCGCCGCGCACGCCGCCTTGCCCACCCCCACTCACTCGCCCCGCCATCCACTACCGGGGCATCGGATAGTTTTCCAGGTACCAGCGCGACGGCTCCACCGACTCCGGCTCGTGCACGACGTCGACGCGGGCGGTGTCGGTCAGCGACGCCATGGCCGCCTGCATCTGGCCGTACACGTCGTCGTCGGTCGCCGCCCGGAAGAAGCGCCCCCCCCGTCCCTCCAGCCGCTCGCTGAACGCGCCTCGGTCGGTGTAGACGATGGGCAGCCCCGAGTTGATGCTGTGCGTCAGCGCGTAGCAGTAGGCCTCAGGCACGGCCGACAGGTGCAGCAGGATGTGGATCTGGTGGTGCCGCAACAGGTCGATGAGCTCGTTGTCGATGTAGCGCCCGTTGTCGGTGGGGTTGATGATGACGTCGTACTTGGTGAGCACGTCCAGGTTGAACTCGGTGCGTGGGTTGACCTCGCCAAACGCGTAAAACTGGACCGCCTTGCAAGGGCCCGCCGCCATTTCGTCCGACCGCTTGACGAGGTCCAGGAAGGCGGCCGCCCCCTTGGCCGGGATGAAGTCGCCCACAAACGCGATGCGGCAGATGCCATGCCGCACCGCCGGCACGCGCACGTTGTGGTAGGCGACGTGGTAGTCGGGGTGGGGGGCGACCACCGTGGAAAAGTACGCCATGCGCTCCGGCCCCAGCGCGGCCGCGTAGTTGTCGCGGACGCCACGCGTGGGGAAGATGACCGTGTCGCTGTACGTCAACAACTGGCTCACGTTGAACATGGCGTCCCGCGACAGGGTCAACCCGTCCAGGGCAGCTTGCGTGGGGTTGGGGTTGGCGGGGTCGAGCCACTGGTAGTCGTGCACGGTGAGCACGACCTTGTGCAGCAGCGGGCGCACCGCCGCGATGAGCAGCAGCACGTCCCACCCCAGCGCCGCCTCCCCCACCGACGCCAGCGCAGAGTGCACGTGCAGCACGACCGCGCCCCGCCCCGCCTGCCGCACGGCGGCCGCGACGTCGGCCGGGCGTACGACCTCGTGCCGGTAGTCGGTGAAAGTGCGCATCAGGTCGCGCGCGTAGCGCTCGGTGCCGCCCCCGAGGTGCAGCAGGTGCAGCACGGTGCCGCGCGACGGCGGCGGCGGCGCGCCCAGCATCATGCGCGCGTCGCGCACGGCCGTCAGCGCGGCATACCCGTACAGATCACTCGGCTCCAGCACGGCCTGGTCGTTCCACTCGTTCCACGCGGTCAGCGCCATCATGTTGAGCCCGCTGGGGTTGCACTCGTCCTGCTGCAGGTTGGAGTTGATGAAGACGGCGTCCCGGAAGCCTTCAAATGTGGTGTTGACGTACATGACGGTGCGGGTGCCCACCCCCTTGCGCACGTGGTTGGACCACGAGGGGAAGGCACCGCGGTGAACCTCCTTGGTCGTGCCTTTGTGGCGCAGGGTGACGCGCTCGGTGAGGGCGGCGCCGTCGATTTTGACGACGTTGGTGTCCCATCCGGTGCCCAACTCCTGGCCGTGCAGCGCTTGGCCCAGGCCGGGCTGAAAATCGATAGAGCCGTCGACGTCGGGGTGGTCGTAATCCTCAAACGGCCCCTGAAACTTGAGAAAGTGGATGCCGCCAAACCCCGCGGCGCGCGCGAGCTTGTCCCACACCCGGTGGTACCGGGCCACGCCCTCGTGGTCGGCCGCCGCCACGCGGTACATGGAAAAGACGGGGCGGTTGTCGACCTTGACGTAGTTGGGGTGCTTGAAAAAGCGGACAACGTACCGAAAGTGGTCGGCCACCGCGCGGTCGTCGCCCCACTTGTGCTCCAGCACCACATCCGACCCGTCAAAGCTACGGGACCAGCCTTCGTTCGCCTTGGGTGATGGGGGAGAGGGGGTGGTTGGGGAGGCAGGGGTGGGCGGCGGGCAAGGCGGGGCGCTAGGGGGCGCTCGGGGCCGAGGGCGATCCCGTGCTTGCGCCCGCCTTTGACCTCTCGCCGCCACCCCCCTTCCTCACCCAGCAAAAGAAAAACGGCTTGTCCGGCTCGCCGTCGAGCAGCATGCGCTCCGTGGGGCGCTGCAGCACGGGCCCCGTCGTAAACCAGTAGTGGTAGAAGATGAAGCCGTCCACGCCATAGTGGTTGGCCAGCACGCGCATGTACTTGCGATGGCCGTGCTCGAGCAGGTTGTAGTATCCGATGTCGGCGTGCGGGCGAAACGTGCGGTAGCCTTCAAACACGTCGGCCACCGGCTTGAGCAGGGTCCACTCGACAAAGCCGGGACCGTACACGGCGTCATTTTCGGGGATGGCGTGGTACTGGGGGAAGACGATGGCAAAGATCGCCGGCGGCGCGCACTTGGTGGAGGGGGTGGGCGCGGGGGCGGGGGCGGCGGGGCGGTCGCCCGCGCCGGCGGGACGCCCGTCGCCGACGATGCCGCCCACGAAATCGGCGCGACGTGGCCCCAGGGCCGCCCGCCCCAGGGGCAGCGTGACGCCCGCGGCCGGGTCGGCCGGCGCGTGCGCGACCGAGACCGAGACCGCCGCCCGCGCGTCGCCGGCGGCGTTTGTTCGCTTGGCGACAGTGGTCGAGCGGCGGCGGTCGCTTGCACGGTGCAAGGTGAGCGCGGCGTAGACGACCAGCAGCGCGAGCGCCACCGTCGACGCGGCGCCCAGCCGGGGCGCCGCCGGGGTTCGCCTGCGCATGTCTCCGTGCGCGAGGGGCAGGGGCGCAGCGGCGCCGAGGGTGTGCGGCGTGAGCGCGCGGCAGAGGCCGCAAAATGGTCGATTTATGCGCGAAATGTTGTTGCGCCCCCGCTTGTTTTTTCGGCCGCTTTTTGCCCCCCCGCCCCCTGCTCCCCCCCCACGCCCGCACTCCCCGCCCCGCGCGCGGACGCGGGCTCCCTGCGAGCCCTACCCCCAGCGCCACCATGGGCACCGCCAGCAAGGAGCGCCCCCTCTTTTTCCCAGCGCTCGACATCGTGCGCGGCTTTGCCGCGGTCACCGTCGTCATGTACCACGTCATCGAGTACACCGAGTGGCGCGACTTTGGGCGCACGTGGCCCACGGTCTGGTTTCGGTACGGGTGGATGGGGGTCGACATCTTTTTCGTGTTGAGCGGCTTTGTCATCACGCTCGCCGCCCTGCGCGGCTACGCGGCCACCGAGGACAAGGGCGCCTTCCGCAAACAGTTTGCGCTGGCCCGCCTGGCCCGCATCGCGCCCCTGCACTACCTGACGTGTGCCGTGTACCTCACCCTGTTTGCGCGGCCGCTGCTCGCCAACGCGCGGCGGGCGGCGACCCACATAGCGGCGCACGCCCTGTTTGTGCACAACCTGACACCGCAGACGCTGTCTTCCATCAACGGCGTCAACTGGTCGCTCGCGGTGGAGCTCGAGCTCTACTTGATCGTCATGCTGCTGGCGGGCTGGCTCTCGCGCGTGCCCCCCGGCACCGTGCTGGCGTGCACCCTGCCGGTGGCGTGGTGCTGGCGCGCGTTTGCCTTTGTGCAGGGCTTCGGCCGCGCGCCCGCGCCGGTGCACATCACGTGGTACTACACGACCAACGTGCTGGGCAACGCCGACTTTTTTGGGGTGGGCGCCTCCCTGGCCCTGGTGGCGACCTCCAAAGCGCAGACGCGCGCGCGGCGCCTTTTTGACCGCCCGCTGGTCTGCCTGGCGTGCTCGCTGGCGGTCCTGGTCGCCGCCTTTCGCGTGTTGGCGCCGCGCGCGGGCGCCTACTGGGAGTTGTGGCCCATGGTCGTCTTTTTCAGGACGCTGCCAGCGTTTGGGTGGGGCCTGATGGTCGCCGCCGCGTGCGGTGTGACGAGCCCGCGCGTGCTGGGCCACCCGCTCGTGGTGCCCCTCACCTACAGCGGCAAGATCAGCTACGGTGTCTACCTGTGGCACATGATGGTCGTGCTCGCCCTGCAGCGCGCGGGCGCGTTTGCGAGCCCCCCGCTGACGGCCGCACTGGCGCTCGCGGGCTCGTTCGCCACGGCCTCGCTCAGTTGGCACCTGTTTGAGGAGCCCTGCCTCAAGGTGGCACGCCGCTGGGCGCCCGGCGGCGGCGCCCGGGCCAAGCAGGAGGCGGGTCTGCCCCAGGTGGCGGCGGGCGCGATCAAGGCGCGCCACGCCGCCTGAATGCCACGGACGGCGTCGGGCGCCGGTGGCGGCCGGTGGCCGCGTTTGTTCGGGGTGGCACCTTGGTCGAGGTTTCGGGGGGCACCCCAAGACTGCTAACGCGCCACAGGGCGCTCTCTCGAGAATTTGGGGGCTCTCCCGTCGACACACGGGCGGCATTTCTCTCAAACCTCCAATCCCAGTCACTAGGCCCCGCTCGCTGGCCGCCGCCGCGCCGCCCGGTGCTGCCGCGCCGGCGCGGGTCGAGCCTCGACCGCCGGCCGCGCGCCGCCCGCCCCCGGCCGCGCGAACTCGAGCCGCAGCGACGTAGCCGTCAGCAGCGGCGTCTCAGGGCGCGCCATGTCCACCACGCGGATGCCGGCGAGCGCGGTGCCGGCGGCGCCCCGGACGACGACCTCGGCCGCGGGGTCCCAGTAGCCGCACTTGGCGTCCCCCTGGGCCGTCACAAACCGGAGCGACGTCACGACGCCCTGGTCGTTGACGCCTACCCCCACCTCGGTCGCGGGCGCGGCCAGGGCGAGGTTGGCGACGACGTCGCCGGAGGGGCGCGCGCGGCGCGCCGCGTGCGGCATCTGCAGGTGCACCGCGTCGATCGCGGAAGACGTCACATTGAGGAAGCAGGCCACGACGTCGACGTAGGGCGATGCATCGTCCACGGTGGCGACCGACGAGGCGAGCCAGTCCCGGGCGGCCGCGACGTGGGGCGGCTCGCCCACGGCGGTCGCCGCAGCGCACGCGGCCGCGACCGCCAGCAGTGCAACCGCGGCGGCGCCGCGCGGGCGGGGCATGGTTACGCGCGTGTAAGAGGCGCGCCTGAGCGACCGAGCCGCGGGCCCGCAAAATTGCGCGGCGGGCGGCAAAAGTCACGGCCGCCAGCGACGACTTCCGCGCACGATCTGTGCCCCCCTTATCAACGCCATGCGCGCGCTCGTGCTGGCTGCGCTCGCCGGCCTAACCGCCGCTGCGCCGGCCGCGCGTGGCGGCTGCATCGCGGGCTTGACGACGCTGTGCGTGCTGCGGGACGCGTGCCTGGAGCGCCCAGCGCCCGGCGTCGCCACCCTCGTCCAGTATGGCGTGCCGGCCGGCGCCGAGGCGGTGGCAGTGCCCCCTCGCCCGATGCGGTGGAGCAACGTGACCGTCGCCGCGTCGCCGCGCCCGTTTGCCGAGGCCGTCGCCGGCGCGCGCGCCCTGTTCCGGGGCAGCACCCTGCTCAGCGTCATGTACCAGATGCACTTGCCGCACTACCTGGAGGATGCTCTGGCCACGCTGCCCTTGTACCTGCGGCCGGCCGACTTTGGGCTCGACGGCCCGCCCCAGCGCAACCCGTTGCTGCTGGGGCACGTCAGCCCCCCCGGATTCTACAAGTACGGCTACCACCGCGCGTTTCAGGCGCTCTTTTCCAACGCCTCTACCGACTGGGAGGGGGGCGTGCTGGCGGACGACGCGTTCCACACCGACGCGTGGGCCGCCTTTTGGTCCAAGTTAGCGCTGCCCGGCGACGACGTCCGCCCGACTGGCGACCGGCTGTGCTTTGAGACGGTCGCGTTCAACACGGTCGGGCGGTGGCACCACTCGGTGGCCGACGCGCGCGCGCTGCGCGCGCGCGTGGCGGCCGACTGGGGCCTCGCCTACTCGCACGACGACGTGTGCGTGCTGCAGCGGCGCGACCACCGCGCCATCGCCAACCTGGACGAGGTGGTGGCCATGCTGAAGCGGCGCACGGGCAAGTGCGTGCGCGTGTTTCAGATGGAGTCGCGCCCGCCGCACGGGCAGGCCACCCTCATGGCCACGTGCGGCGTGCTCGTCACGCCACACGGCGCCAACGAGATCAACGTCAACTTCCTGCCAGAGGGCGCGCTGGTTGTCGAGCTTGTGCCCGCCGTCTTCCACCTCGTCATCGACTATTTCAAGGGCCTGTCGATCAGCAACGGCCTGCGCACGCACCACGTCGTCGTCCCGTACGAGCGCCTGCACAACGACAAAGGGTGCCTGGCCACGCACGCAGGCGCGCCGTGGGGGAGCTGCTACACGGGGGTGGGCGAGTGCCACTGGTGCTACAAGCAGAGCAACATGACCGTCATCGAGGCCGACTTTGAGGGCGTGCTGTGAGCGCGGAAATGCGCCGCGTGTGGCTTTCGTTGTAACATGGGGGGCGTCCCCGGAAACGGGCGGGCTCGCGGCGGGGCGGGCCGCACAGAGCCGCGCGCGGGCTGCCGGCAAAAACGGCAGACGTGTTTGTGCCCCGCTCCCGCGGCGAGCCGCCACACCTTGCAGCGGCCGGCATGGCGTCGAACGAGTACCGAAATCGTGCGTGGGCTCGGCATGGGGCAGGGGTGAGCCCGACGCCGAGGGCAAGTAGCGAGGCGATGAAAGCGTTCGTTTTCATCATCGCACCGTGCGAATTGTGTACAGTGTTTACTCTCGGGGACGGATTTTTTGGCTTGTGCTTTTTTATGCCTCAGCCGCCGCTTGCAAAAAGGCCTGCTCGCCGTCGACACCCTGGGTCCATCTCTGAATTTTGCTAATCGTTCAATGGTGGCACCTTGGCGGTCGCTGGCGGCAGTGGTCGCAGCGGGTGCAGGCGCAAACGCGGTGCCAGCCGACACCGCGAGCGGCAGGCGCGATGCCGTGCACCACCACCACGTCCGCCCCCCGGAAAGCGACTGCTGCCCCGGCCCCGACGCCGGCACCCGGCGTGGCTGCCGCTCTGGGGGGCGGCTGGCGACCATCGCGCACGCGCCGGCCGCCCGGTGGGCGCGGTTCGGAGGGCCGTGCCTGGCTCACGAACACTGCAGCTCCTCAAAACAGACCATCCGGCGTCTCAAAATCAAACCAGGCGCATTCAGCGCCATCCCGCATCATACGCATGTACGGCACGCGCCCCGCCCACCCCGCGGTCCACCCAAACCCGCTGCGCGACATGAGCAAGGCGTCCACCTGGGACAGCGCCGTCCAATCGACAAACGTCTTTTGCCAAGGGTCGGAGGACGGCTTGCCCAGGGCGACTGCGGGCACCGGGAAGTCGGTGTGCAGGACCAGCCCCACGTGCTCCACCACCGCAGCTGCCGCGCCCGCCGCCGCCGCCAGCACGGCTTTGAACCGGGCGGCGGCCGCGCCCGAGTCGGCCGTCAGAAATACGAGGCACTGGGCGCCGCACAGGCGGGCGGCTTCAGCGGCAAAGCAGTCGACGCCCGGCAACGAGGTTCGCACAAGATTGTCCTCCTCCCACCCCTCGCCGATGCCTCCCGTCCTGATTTGGACGCCGATGGTGAGAAGCCGCATTCCATGCTTGCCGCGCGGCGGTCGCCGCCCAAACTCGATGCGCACGTCGGCGGGGCGGCCGAGCAGCGTGTTGACGTGCGCTTCGACCGCGGGCGCCGGCCGGGGCAGCATGACCTGCACCGCCAGCACGTATAAGGCTTGCTGGGACATGCCAGCCACGCCCAGCAGTTCAGCAGCCGCGCGCAGTCGCGGCAGGCGCGTGAGCTCGGTCCACTGCCACGCATTCGTGCGCACCACCGCCGAACCGTTCAACGACAGCAGCGCGTCGATTGCGGTTGGATCTCGAAAGTATGTCCAATTTCCTGCCGCGTCGATGACGGGCGCCTCTAGCTTGGCTGCTTCGTCCGCACGAGAGTACGTGGCGAGGTGCGTTTCAAAGTAGTCGCCCACGCGAAACAGGGGCGACCACATTGTCGCAAACCCGCGGTGCGTCAGCGCGGCCGCGTAAAAGGCGGTGACCATGCCCCGAATCTGGTCGCCCCACCCGCCGAGCGGTTTGTAGACGAGGTCATATGATGCATGGCAGCCGCCCGCCGCCTCGTGCGCCGCTAGCAGCATATGGTGCACGTGCGCGGCGTGGCCGTCCTGGCGATCGCGTGCAAACACGCGCACTCCGCTCGGCACGCGCTGGCAGATGCAGTCGCGTTCGTCGGGTGGTGCCGCTGCGGCGGAAGCGAGCACGCAGGCAACCAACAGAGCACACTCAGTGAGATTCATGCCGCTCAGCCGGGTGGGGACTTAAGCAAAACGTGAGCGCCGCTGGTGTGTGCCTTTTGGCGGAGAGTGGTTGAGCGCGGCACAAATAATGATGCCGTCAGATGTGTGGTCGTATTTTGCCGTGGCGCCCACCATCTGCTTCACACGATATAGGCGCAAGCAGTAGCCAACGACGTCAAAAAATCAAAATGTGGCGGCGGCGGCTGAGTACAACATTGCGAGACGGCAGTGGGGCCGGCGAGCGAGGCACGGCACGTCCCGCTCGCGCGACCGCCGAGGCACGCCCTCATCCGGGTATCGCTGTCCAAGCCCGCGGCCTCCAACGACAGCATGACGCTCGTGCTGCCCGTCTAGGGGATGTGCAGGAAACGAAAGCGGGCGTGTCATCACGGCGGCGACAAAGACGGCCTGTGCGCACGCCACGCGCAGGGTGCGCGACCTGCCGCCGCCGGCACCGCGCCGCGGCGCGGGGTGGAGTGGTGGCGGTCATCTAGAGGCGGCCGGGCGCAGGCGCGCCCGCGAACGCATGCCCAACTTCCGGCCCGCCGTCTGCGCAGCAGATGCGCGCGGCCAAGCCACGGGGCGCCGGCCGCGGCGTCGATTTGTGGGCGTGCATCGGCGCGGCCGGGTCGCCCATTTTTGCCCCTTTTTTTGCAGGCTTGGCGCGCAAAAATGGACCCGCGACCGACGGCGCCCACGACCGGCGCCCGCCAACTCGCAGCGCCTGCACCGGCGGCGTGCGACGCCGCGCGCCGCGATGTCGCACCGCGTCCCCACCCCAACGCCATGCGCGCGCTCGTGCTGGCTGCGCTCGCCGGCCTAACCGCCGCTGCGCCGGCCGCGCGTGGCGGCTGCATCGCGGGCTTGACGACGCTGTGCGTGCTGCGGGACGCGTGCCTGGAGCGC
>Ga0315289_10002458_pt1 | contig 28336 bp, 31 predicted proteins | sample YL17G11_40_MG_FD_203452 | JGI IMG/M metagenome (GOLD analysis project Ga0315289, IMG submission 203452) | Sediment microbial communities from Yellowstone Lake, YNP, Wyoming, USA - YL17G11_40 | ecosystem: Environmental > Aquatic > Freshwater > Lake > Sediment | place: USA: Wyoming | collected... | reverse complement strand
GAAAATGCCGGGCTGACGAGGTGCACATGGGACGAAATATGCGTTCTTTCATCAGAAATCGCGATTCTACCACTCCAAGATGTGTACAACAATGAGGCATCTTGCCCATGAGTCGCAGGGCCATCCCCCGCCTTCGCGGGGGCAGGCTTTGGCCCTGCCGCCGCGGGCGGGACGCCCGTGATACGCATGGGCGGGACGCCCATGCTACGAAACGCCTTACGGCGTCACTACAAACCAGGCTACTCGAACACCAGCGTGCCGAATTTGGTGAACTCGTGGAAGCTGGAGCCGACGCGGGACCAGTCCCAACTCGCGCTCTTGCCGTCGTCGTAGTCCACCCGGTAGAAATTGGCCCGCCACTGCGTCCCCGGTTGCGGCGGGACGTTTTGCAGCGGTCTCAACAGGTCGTACGGGACGTACACCTCGGCCTTCCAGCCCGTCACGGTGGCGCCGGACTGCTTGGGACCGCCTGCGACCGTCGTGGCCTTCTGCGTCTTGCGCTGGCCCTCATAGTGCCACGGCCGCCAGCCCAGGAACTTGCCCCCGAAGTTGGGAATGAGGATCGGCAGCTCGAAGCCCAGCGGCGAGATCTCGTATTCGAAATAGACCGTGTACCGCTCGTCGGGCCACAGGAAGAACTCGAACACGTCCTCGTTCCACAGATCGAGAAAGTCCTCGTTCATCGTGGCGGTGAGCGTGCGGTCCTCGGCCTCCATCAGCACGTAGAGACCGGTCTTGGAATAGAGCGTCTTGACGCGGGTCTGGTAGGGACGTCGTTCGGTGGTCCGCACCGCAAGCGGCTCCCAGGGGACTGCCACCCAGGCGGCCGCGTCGCCATTGCCGGTGACAGTGAAATCCTCCGTCGGCCGCACGTGCAGCACCTTGGCCGCCGGCTGGGCTCGGGCCGCCTGTTTTGTGAGCGCCAACCAGCCCCAGCCGGCCAGCGTGACCACGACCAGCACACCCAACGCACGCCACTTCATGACAATTCTCCTTTCTTCTTGATCGTCGTAAGGGCCGGCCTCTGCGCCGCAACGGCCCCCACGGGCTGCTACTTGCGCAGGAACAGCCATACCCAGCCGTGGGTCTCCGACTCACGCGGCAGTTGCGCCCGCAGAGGCCGTGTCCTCTTACTGAGCTCGTCTATCTCTTCGCGGACCTTGTTTTTCTCGTCCGTGGTGCGGACGCGCGAAGAACCGTATAGCTTCTGGAATAACTCACCCATTTGTTTTTCGAGCGGTTCCAGTTCCTTGCGGATCTGCTCCTGTTTCGCCTTCTCCTCGGGTGTCGGTTCGGGCCGGTCGGGCTTCTGGTCGGTGCGATCCCCGACGAGCAGGTCGGGCCGGCCGTCGCCGTTCCAGTCGGCGACGCAAATCTTCGACCGGCTCCCCCGACGGACCTCTTTGGGAACCGGAACTCCATAGCGTACCTCGCTCGGCCCGACAAGTTGCACCGGCGCAGCCAACTCCGGGGTCGTCCTGGCGCCCGTGTTGCGGAACAATACTACGCTGCCGTCGTCGGTACCGACTATCAGGTCGAGGTCACCATCGCCATCCCAATCGGCCGCGAATGGTGCAGCTTTGCCGTTGACGCGGACTGCCCGACCGGCGGCCTGCATCGGCCTCTCCTTGCCGAAGGCACAGGACTTAGCCGTGCCCTCGTTGGGGACCAAGTGCACACTGCCGTGGAACTCGCCGACGAGCAGGTCGAAGTCGCCATCGCCGTCCCAATCGGCCGCGTGCGCCGTGGACGCTGTGCCGCTCGTGGCGACCGGCTTCTCCGGCGTGCTCTCGAATCGTTTGCCCTGGTAGATAACGAACGTCCCCTCGGCGGTGGTTTCCCATTGCGTCGTCCCCCTGATGAGGATGCCTTCGCCCTCCGGGTGATTCCCGATTCCGCCGGCGACGTTGATGATTTCGCCGTTTTTGTTCTTGATCATCTCCGGGGCCGCGAAGGAGCGGTCCGCCGCGCCTCGGAACAGGAACAACTCGCCCGGCCAAGAGCCGGAGAGAAGGTCGGGATGACCGTCGCCGTCAATGTCCATGACACATGGACCGAATCCGACGCATCAGCCACTCGGGACGACGCCGTCCTTCGCCCCTTGTTTGAACTTCACCCCGGCGGCGAGCTTGGGTCGCGCGTTTGTGCCCTCGTTGTGGAAGATCCAGAGGGCGCCTCCGCCGAACTGACCGACCAGCAGGTCCTTGACGCCGTCGCCATCGAAATCACAGACGAAAGGCGCCGCATGACCCACTTCGGTATCGATGGGCTTTCCGGCCGCCTCCAGCCGGACGGGTGGCGCCAACTCGTCGCCCAGGACCGGCGCGTTTGAGGCATTCAGACTCATCAGAACGATCACCAGTGCTGATAACATCGTAACACCTCCGCTTCATAAGCACGAGCACACTACAAACCAAGTCCTTCGGCCTTGAGGTCGGGGTCCCCAAACGCATCATTTCGCGTTTGGGGGCCCCTGCCACCCGGAGCCAGATTTCTCTATGCTTTCTGCGACTTCGCCAGGGCGTCGCGGTTCTCGTAGACCTTCTGGATCGCGTTGGCGATGTCGTCCATGTCGCTCTTGGGGCCGAGCAGCATGTTCTGCGTGAAGCATACGGCTTCCTGGCAAAGCTGCTCGTTGCCCGGGTAGTGGAGCTCTTCGCGATACCGGTCCAGTCGGGCCTTCGGGAAGGCCCGCTTGAAATTCCTGGACGTCAACGCGGCCTCGATCAACTCGTCTTTGTACTGGGGACCATAGACGCTGGAGCAGGGAATGCCTTCGGCACTCAGGGCGGCGAGGAATCGGTTCCGCGGCAGACCACCGAACTGCTCCTGCTTGTACCGCATCGGATACAGGTGATAGGCGGCTCTGGTCGCCCCTTCGCAGAGTTTGTGCGGCACGATGCCCGGAATGTCCTTGATCCGCGAAGTCAGGTAGTTGGCGTTCTCGACACGCTTGGCCGTCTCCGCTTCGAGTCTCTGCATCTGGTTGAGCAGGATGGCCGCCTGGTATTCCGTCATCCGGCGGTTGTTGCCCGCCATCGGATAGCTGGTCTTGCCCTTGACGCTTCTATAGGGCCGGCCGCAGTTGTGGTAGGACCAGACGCGATCCATCAACTCCTCATCGTTGCCGACGACGGCACCGCCTTCGCCGGCGGGCAGGTGCTTCGATTCCTGGAAGCTGAAACAGCCGAGGTCGCCCAGCGTCCCGCACTTTTTGCCGTCCCACTCCGCCAGCCATGCCTGGCAGGCGTCTTCAATGACCTTCAGGTTGCGCTTCCTGGCGATAGCGTTGATCTTGCCCATGTTGACGGGCAGACCAAAGATGTGCACCGGCAGGATCGCCCGGGTATTCTCGTTGATCTTCTCCTCGATCTTGTCCGGGTTGATCAGGAAGGTCTCCGGGTCCGTATCGGCAAAGACCGGCAGGGCCACAGATTCGAGGACCACGTTGTACGTGGCGATGAACGTGTAGGGCGAGACAATCACCTCGTCACCGACCCCGACGTCCAGCACGCGCAGGGCGGTCAGCAGCGAGTTCGTGCCGTTCATCGTGGCGACGCAGCGCTTCGCGCCCAGCAGGGCCGCGTACTTCTCTTCGAATTGCGAGACCACCGTGCCGCTGCCGCGGTACCACTTGCCGCTGCGCAGGACGGCCAGAACCGGCTCTTCGGCCGCCTTGTCCCAGACCGGCCAGCGCTGGAACGGCTTGGCCCGGATGGGCGTGCCGCCCAGGATAGCACACTTTCCGGCGTTCTTGCCGGCATTGGCGTAGGCGGGAATGGTCCCTGCGACTACGGCCGCCAGCGTGCCGGTCGATGCCGTAGCGAGGAATTGCCGTCGCGTGAAACCATTGTTGGTCATAGTCAACCCCTTCCTTTTGTGAAATGGCAGTTATTCCGTTTTCGTTCGATTTCGTTGCGGACTATTATACTCTGAACGTGGGTCAAGCGTCTATTGTGCAATGCGACGGCAAAAAGGAGAAGGACATGAAACGAGGGCTGCTGTTGAATCAGGCGAAATGGCTGGTGGAGCCGGGGTGCGTCATTCTGGTTACCGGCGGAACGATGCAGAAGGCCAACGTTATGACGATCAGTTGGCAGACGCCGGTGCATACCGCCGACCCGTGCCTGGTACTGCTGGTGATGCACCAGGGGCGCTACACTTATGAGCTCATCCGCCAGAACAAAGAGCTGGTAATCAACGTCCCCGGCGAGAATCTGCTGGAGCAGACCCATCTCGTGGGCACGGTCAGTGGCCGCAAGATCGACAAGTTCAAAGAGGCCGGCCTGACCCCCGTCCCGGCCAAGCTCGTGCAGCCACCGCTGGTAGCCGAGTGTGCCGGGCACCTCGAGTGTCAGGTTCTCGAGACCTTCACGGTCAAAACACACGATCTGCTCATCTGCGAGGTCATCTACGCCTCGGTCGAGGAGGACTTTTTCGACGGCGCCTGGATTCCCGAGAGATTCCACACGCTGCACTACATGAGCGCCACCCAGTACGGCCTCCTCGACCGCCGACTCGACGCCGCCGGGGATTGTTGAGCATTACACGGTGATGCGTCCTGGGTGGCACGCCCAAACTTGTTTGAGCGTGTCTTCAGGACGTGTCGAAGGCAGTACGGTCAAACGAGTTTGGCCGTGCCACCCCAGAACGGAGATACGGACGCCTCGGACAAACGCTGGACAGCCCGGTAACCATTATCCTATAATAACGCGAACAGAATGGGTTTTTGACCCAGGTGCAACGGCCTTCATCGGATCCGAGGTGCAACATGTCGAGTAAGCTGGATCGTCGGGATTTCCTGAAGAAGTCATTGGCCGGCTCCGCCGCCGGAGCCGTAGTCCTGAGCCTGGAGGAGAAAGCCCTCCTGGCTCAAGCGTCACGACAGAAACGGGAGAAAGCGGCGTCCGCCGCCCCGACCGGAGCGACCGGCGAGATACCGGTGGGCAAAATCGGCAACCTGAAGGTGACGCGTCTGATCGTCGGAGGGAACCTTACCAGCGGCTTCGCTCATAGCCGCGACCTGATCTACGTCTCCGGGCTGCTGCGGCAGTACTTCACCGATGAGAAGGTTTTCGAAACCTGGCAATTGTGCGAGGAGTGCGGCATCAACACGGCCATCCTGCGATTGGACGACCACGTCATCGGTCTGCTCACTAAGTATTGGAACGAGCGGGGCGGCAAGCTCCAGTGGATCGCCCAGGTTCCGATCAAGCCGAACGATCTCACCGACCTCAAGCGTGCCGTCGACAACGGGGCGGTCGGCGCCTTCATCCACGGCGGGGTTTCCGAGAGCTTCCTGTCGGACGGCAAGGTGGACCTGCTCGCCCAGGCCGTACAATTCATCAAGGACCAAGGCATCGTCGCGGGCGTCGCCGGTCACAAGGTGGAGGTCCCCATCGCCTGCGAGAAGGCCGGCGTCAACCCGGACTTCTACATGAAGACCCTGCACAGTGTCAAGTACTGGTCCGCCAACCGTCAGCCGGAACAGGATAACATCTGGTGCGTCACGCCGGAGAAGACGGTCGAATTCATGCAGACCGTGACCAAGCCCTGGATCGCCTACAAAGTCATGGCCGCCGGCGCGATTCACCCGCAGGAGGGCTTCCGCTACGCCTACGAAAACGGCGCCGATTTCATCTGCGCCGGTATGTTCGATTTCCAGGTCCGCGAGGACACGATCATCGCCAAAAACATCCTCCACGGCACCGTGCCCCGCCAGCGCCCCTGGCGCGCGTAGGGTGTGGCCGCAGGTCCGCACCAATGCGCGGTATCCGGACGTCCGCCAACGCCTCCGGCGCCCGTAGGGTGTGCCGTGCACACTTTTCCCTGGCAGCCACGGATGAACGTTCGTGGACATAACGTATCTGATCGATTACAATATCAACTGGAGCATAAGCGGTAGCGCAAGGAGATGAATGTGGTCAGCGTGTCTGAGAAAGTCATTGAGGGAATGATTCAGGCCATCGTGGAAGAGGTTGAGCCGCGCCGGATCTATCTTTTCGGGTCGCGGGCTCGGGGGAATCAGACGGCTGACTCAGACATCGACCTGCTCATCGTGGAAGACCAGGAGTTTGGACCCCAGCGCACCCGTTGGTCTGAATTGAAGCGCATCCGCAGGGTTCTTAGGCCGTTTCGCATCCCCAAGGACGTCCTGGTCTACAGCCAAGACGAGTTCGAGAAGTGGGAGGAGTCTGTCAACCACGTCATCGCTCATGCGGTCAGAGAAGGGAAGCTCCTCTATGAAAGATCTTGAGCAAGCCAGGAGCCTCTTGGGCATGGCCGAAAGGGACTATCGTGCCTTGCGCGGCATGGAGGACCCTGCGGTGTTTTCGGAGGAGATCTTCGGGTTTCATGTCCAGCAGGCGGTGGAAAAGGCCCTGAAGGCGTGGCTGTGCGCCCTGGGAGTACCGTTTCCAAAGACTCACGATCTGGATGAGTTGGGCGCGTTGCTGGAGCAGACAGGCCAGAAGATTCCGGAGTTCCTTTCAGGGTTGCTCGAGTTTACCGATTTCGCCGTAGCCTTTCGCTACGAGGCGTTTCCGGACTTCGAAGGCGATGTTAACAGACAGGACTGTCTCGACAAAGTCGGCAGCCTTCTGCAGCGCGTCCAACAAATCCTGACGCCAGACACGCCCTGAGCGTACCGCACTTCTGCCTGCTGATGACGACCGCTCCGCCGCACGAGATACAGAGGATCCAGGGAACCCCGCCTTTTTTCCCGCCGAGAGAGTCTTCGAGATTTCTCGCGGATGGTGCGCCGATTTCTGCCTCCGGACCGGGACATAATCGTGGACATACAGAGCGGCTCTGTGCAACTTGACAAGCGGATATGGCGAACGTTGAGGACGACATCCTGGTCCAACGGGCCTTGCAGGCGGACCCGGAGAGCTTCGGACAGCTTTGCCGGCGGTATTACCCATCGCTGGTGGCGGTCGCGGATTCCATCCTGCTGGACCACCACCTGGCGGAGGACGCCGCCCAGGAAGCGCTCGCGCACGCCTGCCGGCAGTTGCCGAAGCTCAACAAGCCGGAGCGGTTCGGTCCTTGGGTCGCGGCGATCTGCCGGAACGTGGCGAAGGATATGCTTCGGGACCGCATGAAGCAGCGGGTGCCTGCGGAAGAGCATGATCCGCCGGCACCGGACCGCCGGGAAGATGGACCAAGCGAAGTCCTTGCCGAGGCGTTGCAGCAACTGCCGCAGCGCCTCCGCGAGGTGATCTTTCTGCGGTTCTACAACGGGTGGAGTTACGAGAGAATGGCGCGGGTCCTTGGTGCGACGCCCCAGTCCATCGATGGTCGGCTCCGGCGGGCCAAGAAGCGAATCGCCGCCTTCCTGAAAACCAAAGAGCTCGAGCCGTAGGGTGTGAAGACGTATGAAACGGAAAAATAATACAGATCGGCTGGACGAGATGCTGGCGCAGCACCTGCACCGGGAGCCAGCCCCGTTCGATTTCGAACGATGGGCCGACAGGTTCTCCGGAGAGGCGAAGCTACTGCGAGCAGGCTTCCCCCGGTCGATCCCGAGTCGAAGAACGCAACTGATGCAGATAGGGAGGTGTATCATGACAAGCCGATATACAAAATTGGCCGGCCTAGCGGCGGCCGTTCTGGTGGCGGTCTCGTTCCTGTTCCCCGGGCGACATGGACTCATGCCGGAGAGCCTGGCGTGGGCCGAGGTCCAGAAGGCCGTCGAAAAAGCGATGGAACAAACGCACAGTGCCCGCGTCACCGGCACGCGGAACTGCTTTTTCTCGAAGGATGAGACCCCGACGTATGAGCTGAGAGTGGAGAAGCTGCTTTCGCTCTCCCGCGGGTGCGTCGATCGAACCTTCACCAGGGATGGGCGGCTGATTCTCGAGTTCGACTACGATCTCCCGACCGGGACGGTGACGGTCCTGTTCCCCACCCAGAAGAGGTACTACCGGACCCAGACGCCGCAGACGTTGCGCGAAGAAATCCGACAGGTGACGTTCCGGGAGTTCGGGGAATCGCTGTTCGTCTCGGGAGATTATCGCATGATCGGTCCCAACGATGTGCAGGGGATCCAGGCTGTCGGCTTCGAGATCCCCAACCTCCATAGCCGCCTCAAGGCCAAGCTGGGGCTCGGCGGCAAACTGGTGGACGTCTTCTTCTCGTTCGGCCCGGCGCGCGCCCGGATGTGGGTGAACCCGAAGACCCGCTTGCCCATCCAGCTCGAAGCGGAGGGCAAGGTCAATCCCTGCCTGGTAACCGGCTACCGCGAAATGACGCTCCGTGAGATTGATGACCGGTGGGACTTCAACGTGGAACTCGACGGCACCCAATTCCTGCCCGCGATTCCGGAGGACTACCAGGCCTTGACTTTGTCGCCGGTGTCGAAGGCCCAAGCCGCTGCCTGCGTGGCTGGTGCGGGTCTTGTCGCACCCGTCTTCCTGGCGGCCCGGCGCTCCCGGCGGCGCAGGAGTACAATGCCTGTGCCGACACTCTGATTCCCCGTGCCCACCTGCCAAAGCCAGAGTATCTTGGTACGAAAGCCCGGCGGCAAACCGCCGGGCTTTTTCATTTTTGCGAGTTTTCTGCGCCCGACTTTCCCGCGCGGACAAGACATAATAGTAACGTGTGACAGAGAACAGGGAAACCAACCTGGTGGCGGCCGCCTTGAGCGGCGATGCCGAGAGCTTCAGCCGGCTTTGCGAGCAGCACTACCCGGCCCTGGTGGCGATTGCCTATGCACAACTGGCGGATCGCGGCCTGGCGGAGGATGCGGCCCAGGAGTCGCTCCTGGCCGCCTATCGCGGTATCGCCAGACTGAAGCAGCCCGAGCGGTTTGCCGGCTGGCTGACGGCGATCTGCCGGAACATCGCCATCGATATGGCCAGGGCGCGGGTCAGGGAAAAGCATGCTGGAGTTGAGGACTGCAGTCCTGTATCGAATCCCTCTCGCCACGAGGATGATGTGGTCGCGACCATGCGGGAGATCATCCTGAACCTGGAGCCGGACATGAGGGAAGTCATCTACCTCAAGTACTATGGTCGGATGGATTATGGGCGGATCGCTCAGATGCTCGGCGTCAGTGAAGAGGCCGTCAACGGCAGGCTCCGGCGTGCCAGAGACACGGTTCGCCGCCAGTTGCAGCGACGGGCATCGATGGAGACAGAACCATGAGTCCTAACCACAATGATGACCGGCTGGACGAACTCATCGCCCGGGCCGCCGATATCGGCAAGGTCGAATTCGACCGCGACAAGTGGCTGGCCAGGCTGGCCGCAGAAGAGTCACAGACAAAACCCGAACCCCACAAGACGATATGGAGAACCATTATGGATAGCAGAATCACAAAATACTCCGTTGCGGCGACGATTCTTGTTGTCGCGTCGCTTGTTCTGTCCGATCCCTTCGGCTGGCTGGGCGGCCGGCACGGCGTCGTTCTGGCCGAAGTGGTCGAAAGGATGAATGAGGTCAAAACGATGACACTCAAGGAAAAGAGAGTGTACTACGAGATAGGCAAAGACGAGCCCCTGCTGAAGACCAATGTGATCCAGTACCTGTCCTTCGATCGCGGCATCGTCGACGAGCAGTACAGCGAGAGTGGAGAGCTCCAGGGCCGCGCCTACATCCTGAACAATCCGCCGCAAATCACGGTGGTATTTCCCATGGAGAAAAAGTACGTCAAGCTGCCGTTGGCGGATTCCTGGGCCCGGCTGATGGACAATCTGACGCCCAAGGCCATCGTTGAGCACTTCAAATCCGGAGACTGCAAGGACCTGGGCCCGGCCACAGTCGACGGCTACGACGTGCAAGGCTTTGAGACGCATGATGCGGGATTGTTCCCCATCCCCGAGTCGTACCGATTCCTGTTTCCGATCAAGAACATCAAATGGCAGTTCTGGATCGGCAAGGATAAGCCGCTTCCCGTGGCGGCCGATCTGGAGGTCACCACTGGGCGGGGCCTCTTCACGGTCTTCAAAGAGTTGCGGATCGTCTGCCACGAGTATGACATGGTCTATGACGTGAACATCCCCGCGACGGTGTTCGATCCGAACATCCCTGCGGACTACACGCCGCTGAACGTGGAATCCACCCTCAAGGAGAACGCCGCTTGGCTCGGTGTCGGGGCACTTCCGGTCGTCGGCCTCGTCGCACATCGCAGACGGCGCCGGGCACGATCACGTCGCACCGCAGCCTGAGAGCCGCCCATTCCTCAGTAGGTGAAGTCCAACAAGCCCTGTCTCGAATGGCAGGGCTTTTCTTATTTTATAGACGAACCGACAGACTAATATGGATGGCTGGATTGTCTTGATTGTGGATGAACGTTCAGCCGGTGCCGGGTGCAGAAAGGGCAGCCTTGAGAGACAGACGTCTGGTTCATCGCTTGCAGCACGGGGATGCCGAGGCGCTCCAGCAGATCTATCATCGGTACAAGGAGGATCTGCTGACCGTGGCGATGTCCCTGCTCGGCGACACGCAGGAGGCGGAGGATTGCGTGCACGACGTCTTCGTCCATTTCGCCGAGGCGCCGACGGACCTGCGGGTGAACCGCAGTCTTCGCGGCTATCTCGTCCGTTGCGTGGCGAATCGGGCCAGAAACGTGCTCCAGCGACGCCACTTGCAGCCGGGGCCGTCCATAGATGAACCGGAGAGCCTTGATTGTCCGGTGCGCGGCTCGGTGGCATCCGAGGAGTCCGAGCAGATCTTCGAAGCCCTGGCACAATTGCCGCCGGAACAGCGCGAGGTGATCACCCTGCACATTCACGGGCAGATGCGATTTCGCGAAATCGCGCAGCAGTTGGAGCTTTCGATCAATACCGTCCAGAGCCGTTATCGCTACGGCATCGAGAGACTCAGGACCCTTTTGTAAGGAGCAGCGTCGATGAAGTCCGCACGACAAGTGGAACGGATCGTCGGGCGTGCCCGCCTCAGGGCGGACCCGGCTGCCGACGAGCGCATCCTGAGGGATGCCGGTGCTGCTCTGGTAAAGACAACCGACAACCGACCGCAGGCGTCACGGCCCGGTCCCAGCTTTTGGAGAGTCATTATGGAAAGCAGAATCACAAGATACTCAGTCGCGGCGACCATCGTGGTCGCAGCAGCATTGGTCCTGACAAACCCGTTCGGCTTCTTCGCCAGTTCTCACGGCATCGTCCTGGGTGACGTGGCGCAGAAGCTCAGCGAGACGCGTACCGTGATCCACAAGCAAAGGCGTGTCGTCTATCGTCAGGGAGAGGACAAGCCCTTCTTCACGGGCGAGGTCCAGAACTACTTCTCGACGGACCGCGGAATGGTCGAGGAACAGTACGATCCGAACGGGGCCCTCCTGTACCGCATCTGTCTTCCCAAGGAGCCACAGGAGGTGACCATCCTGTTCCCAAAGGTCAAGAAGTACGTCCGAGTGCCCGCCCCCAAAGACCTCTATGAGCAACTCGGCAAAATGATCGCCCCCGCGGGTCTGGTCAACTACTTCACCTCGGGTTCGTACACCAAGCTGGGTCGGTCCCAGCGCGACGGTTGCGAGGTGGAGGGGTTCGAGGCGACCCAGTTCGACCTCTCCTGGCTGCCGGCGCACACGAAATACCTTTTCCCGATTCAGAACCTGACCGCGCGATTGTTCGTCGATCTCCGGGCTGATCTGCCGGTCGGCGCCGAGATAGAGGTTGACGCAGACCGAGGTTTGATGACTTACTTTCAGAAGGTCCACGTCGAAATCAAGACGTATGACTACCAGTGGAACGCGGTGATTCCGGCCGGGACCTTCGACCCGAACATCCCGGCCGATTACACACCGATCAACCTGGGGTCCCTGGTACCCGAGAAGGCCGCCTGGCTCGGTGTGGGCGCCCTGCCCCTGGTGGGATTCGTCGCTTACCGCCGGCGCGGCGTCAGAGGCTGGCGCGCCGTGTATTGACCACGATTCCCCTGACGTCGACTCACGATCCGACCGAGAGAGCCTTGCCCGGAGGGGTACACCGCGCTCAATCTGACAGACCTCTTCCCCGGCATGCTCGGGCTCGCCGGCTTGGGCGTCGTCCCGGTGGGCGCCATCGCTCGGAGAAGGTTCAGAGCGGCCGGCAACTAGGCGATCGGTCAGACCCTGTGATGTTTAGCCAACAACCTTCGTGCCCAAAGCCCTGCCATGCAGCGCAGGGCCTTTTTCTATTTCCTGCTCCCGCGCACTTTGTAGCCCTGGCGTACGTCTCTATACTGGACACTGATCAGTAGGCCGATGACGGATGATATCCTTGAGACCTTGCGAAAGTGACGAACGAGCCATTGTCGAGGCAGCCTGTCGCGGCGATGTAAGCGCTCTGACCGGGCTGTATGAGCGGTACTATGCCACGATGGTATGGGTCGCCTACGCAGTCCTGTTGGATCGGGGTCTGGCGGAGGACGCCGCCCAGCAGGCCTTCGCCACGGCGTACGGCAAGATCCGCAGCTTGCGACAGCCGGATCGGTTTGGGCCGTGGCTGGCAGCGATCTGCCGCAACACGGCGCAGGACATGGCCCGGGCCAGAAGACGCGAGGCGGCGTTGCAGAAACGTGCCGCAAGTGAAGCCTGCGTGGCGTCCAACTCCGACGGTTTCGACAGGACTGTCAAAGAGGCCGTGGACGCCTTGCCGGCCATGTATCGCGAGGTCGTCGTCCTGCACTATTACAGCGGCATGAGCTACGAAGAGATCGAATCCGTCCTCGGCGTCTCCAGCGACAAGGTCAAAGGCCGTCTGGCGCGGGCGCGCAAGCAGATTCAGGTGCACCTGGAGAAAGAAGGCTTCCGTCGGGAGCAATAGGTATGGGACGTACATACAACGAGCACGATCTGGAGCAGGCGCTCCGCCGCACGGCACCGGGCGGTCTGCCGAGGCCGGATTTTGCGAAGTGGCGCGAGAAGCACCCCGAGGCCTTGCATGTGGGCAAGGCCGGCGTCGGGGCAAGAGCGGACTACGACCGATTCTTCCTATCGGTCCTCAGATTCGGGAGAAATATCATGAAAACGAGAAGAAGAAGACTCGGCGTCGCCGCCGCGGCAGTCGTCGCCTTGGCGGTGGCGTTTATCGTCCCTGGCACCAACACCGCCTGGTCTGTCGAGCAGTCCATCGCGGCCATGAAGAAGATCGAGACTCTCCACATCACCGGCATGAATCTCTGTCACGGCCAGCCGACTCCCTTCGACTGCTGGGTACGTTCCCCGGGCGCGGGCTCGGACTCGTTCCGGATGCGGTATCGGTGCGGCTGCGAGATGAACACCACCATCGTGGTCCAAGGCGGCACGGTCTACATGTTCTTGCCCGTGGAGAACGTCGTCCGCATTCTGGACGGCTCCAAGATCGAAGAATTGCAGTATTGGTACGAAGGAGCCAAGATCAGCCCCTGGTTGACCGGCAAGCTGTTAGAGACTCTCAAGCTCGTCGGACGTAACTGGCAGCAGACAATCGAAACCGACCCGAACACGGGCAAGCAACAGATCGTCATTACCTGCAATCATCCGGCCTCCAATGTTTCGGCCCTCCTCCTGGTGGACCCCGAGAGCAAGCTGGTCCGCCGGGCGAAGCTCTGGAAGAACCTCCAGCGGCAAGGAGAACCCATGTTCGATGCGCAGGTATTCACGTACAACCCGGAGATCCCCAAAGACTTCTTTGAATTCGAGCTCCCGCCCGGAGCGACCGTGGTGGACCAAACCCTGTTCGACCGGGCCGAGCAGTTGTTCCACAAGGACAGAAAGTATGCCGAAGCCATTGAGTTGTATTGGCAGGTCTACAACACCTATCCCACCCTCAGCATCGGGGAAGAGGCTCTGATGATGATCGGCATTTGTCACGACTGGCTCAAACAGCCCGAGAAAGCCATCGAGGTTTTTCAGAAGGCGATTCGGGAGTTTCCGAAATTCAAGGGCTGGATCGAAGCGACCTGGTTCCATCTCGGCATGGAGTACCTGCAGATTGGACAGAAGGAGAAGGCCCTGGAGGCCTTGGAGAACTGTCTGGCGACCGGTGCAGGCGTCCGCGACCCGGACAGATTCCCCCTCAAAGATGCCCGCGAAGCCATCGCCAAGATCAAGGGTCAATAGCGCGCGATTCCCACTTGGGCGGCCCGTTCGACGGAGGACCCGCCAGACGTCGAATTCCTGCCGGTCTCCCAGCACGGGGCCGGCAGGTGCCTTTGGCGGACGAGGGGGATGCGCCGTTGTGATGGTGTGGCGCATCACGTAGAATGGGACCTGCGCGGGTATTTGGAGACAGGCGGTGGAACTGACGGATCTTCTTCGATGCCCGAAAACGGGACAGCCGCTTCATTTCGACGAAGCTGCCTCGATCCTGCGCGGAGAGGATTCCCATGTGGCGTACCCGGTGTTCGATGGTATTGCCGATTTCTGTCCGCAGGTGCATGACAGGGTTTCCGCCTCCTATGACAAGGTGGCGGCACGTTATGATCCCGATATCACGGCGGCCACGCTCCGGGCGAAAGTCTTGGGCCGGATCATCTGGGGACGCGCGAGCGACCGTGACCCGATGGAAGAGGTCCTGTCGCTCCTGCCGGACCGGTTCGACGGCGTTCTGCTGGACGTGCCCGTGGGCACGGCGGTCATCACCGCCCCTCTCTACGGCCGTTACCCCCAAGCCACCATCCTGGGGGTGGACTGCTCGATGAACATGCTACGCCGGGCCCAAATCCGTCTTCGGCAACAGGGTGTGCCCAACATCCATCTTCTCAAGGCTGACGCGGCCAGTCTGCCGGTGCGCGACGCGAGCGTGGACATCATCCTCTCGATGAACGGCTGGCACGCCTTCGCCGACAAGGAACGTACGACCGCCGAGATGCGGCGGGTCCTGCGCCGGGAGGGAACGTTGATCGCCTGTGGCTACGTCCAAGGTGCCCGGTGGCTCTCGGACTGGTTCGTCCGGCACTGTGGCGTTCGCCATGGCTTCTTCACCCCGCCGTTTTGGACCGCGGAGGATTTGGCCGCGCAATTCCGGGGCTTCACCATCAGTCGGCACGGCAGCGACAAGTCCGTTGCCTGGTTTGAGGCCGTCAAAACAGGAGCGTAAGACGCGACGGACCTGCCGGAAGATGTAACGGCATCGCCCGACATGCGCCTTACTATTGTCGTCAAGACAATGGACGCTGGAAGAAGCACCGGAATATCCCCGGTGCGCTGCACATGTTCACTATGGCCTGGCACGATGGAAGAGTATTCGGTGCTTCAGGAACCCGTAACGGTGCGGCGGTCGCGATTTCCGTCGACCAGGGCCGAACGTGGGCCGTGGTGCCGACGGGCGGCGGCCGCGTGTACGGAGTCTTGACGGTTGGAGGTTGACACCACCCATGAAGAGGCGTCGCAGACAATGTGTTCTCGCCCTCGCAGGCTTGACTCTGGTCGGCGGTCTCGTCCTGGCGGGGCTGTGGCTTAGACCACGGCTGGCCGTCGGGCGTATCCGCACGGACGGGATCACGTCGTATTACGTCTACTCGGGCACCGATACCGGACACGAAGGGAGACTGCCCGCGATCGTCTTCATCGGCCATCCACTGTCGTCGCCGTTCGAGGACTTGGCCACGTACAAGGACCGGTTTGATGAGCCGGTGCTTTTGATCTGGTCCGGGTTGATGTCCGATCTCAGGGAAGACTGCCGCGTAGATGACGAAGCCGTCTGGGCCAGGAAGAGACACCTGTTCCTGAAGCTCCTCGACGACTACGAAAGCAAGCTGCGCATCGACAAACGTCGGATTTATCTGACCGGTTTCTCCGCGGCGGGCGTATACGCCTGGATGCTGGCCTACGACCACCCCGAGCGGTACGCCGCGGTAGTGCCGATGTCAGCCCCTTCCCATCCGCGTCAAATCCAGGAGAACCTGGAGGCCGCGAAAACGCTCGTGACGGTCATCGTCCGAGGGGAGAAAGACGATACCCCTCCGCGCGACTTGGCAGGGGAAACGCGGACGGGTAGGATGGTCGAGTCCTGCAATCCCTGCTCTCGATTCGTTCTCAAGGCGGGCGAAGGACACCGGGACATGCACAAGTACTGGCGGGAGAATCTCCAGTACGTGCTGCAATTTCGAAGGAATGACGGCGGGGAAGAAGAGGATGAAGAACGACCGTAACCGGGCAAAGGGTCTGAGGGAAGCGTTCCTGGTCTGGGCTAGGCGATGCGCCCTCCCTGTGCCGGCAGTGCCGGAGGAACCGCTCGGCGAACGTACGCGCGCCGCGCTGGATCGAATGCTCGCCGGCAAACGGTTCGTGTTTCTGGGCGAGCCGGACCACTGCGTGGTCGAGAAGTATCCCTTCCGGCTGCCCCTCATTCGGCGCCTGTTCACACGCGGGTGGCGACATATAGCCATGGAAACCGGACGGTCCATGGGATGGCGGGGCGACCGGTTCTTCGAGACCGGGGATGCCTCACCCCTTCATACGGAGGAAGTCGAGTCTCCCAGCCCAACGGACCTGGCGCTCCACGGCAAGACCTTGGAGTTCATCGACGGGCACGAGGATCTCTTTCACGAACAGCTTCGTCGCCTCAGCGAGTCCCGCGCGCCAGGCACGCCGCGGCTGCACTATTGGGGTTTCGATCTCGACTTGGGTATCCCTCTGGGGTCCGTCGCACTCATCAAGCAGCTTCTCGAAGGACATTCCGGCAGCCAAGTCCACGAACTGCTCAGCGTCATCGACAGGCTCAGGGGTCTCTCGACGGACGCGCAGTTAACCCAAATCGAAGCGATCCAAAGCCATTTGTCTGCTTACATAGACATTCGGGCAGATGAGAGGTTGGGCAAGCTCCCATCCTGGTTGTCCTTTCTCCACGACAGCGTCGCCGCGGAGAAGAGACCCCGTATGAACCAGGACCTTCGGGGACATTACCGGTGGCGGGCCGAACGCGAGCGTCTCATGATGCAGTATCTCGACGAGATCGTGGGTGCACTGGGTGCCGACGAGAGGCTAATCCTCATGGGCCACAACGGTCATCTCTCCAAAGACGCCTCCCGCCTGCGGTTCCATCCTCAGCAGAGCCGATTCTGGGGATTCCGCTCCTGGCTGCGTGCCTTGGGCTACGAGGCGTACTTCAAGCTGACCGGCTATCCGGCGAACATGGGCGATAGTGTCGGCACGCACTTGCACCGGCGCTATCCGGGGCAAGTCCTGTCCATCTGGATGCTCTACGGCCAAGGATCCTTGATGACGCCCAAGGGGCCCAGGACCGTCCGGCTGCGTGACGACACCATTGAGCCGCTTTTGGCCCAGGTCGGGGATCGGTTCCTCCTGCCTCTGGACGATGTCGATCCCCAGGCCAAGACGATTCTGTCTCGCGCCAACATTCGGTCAGCAGAAGGCGAGTATGCCTCGGCGGATTTGACTTGTCAGGCGGACGCCCTCTACTTCGTCAAAGATGTGAACGCCCTCTGAAGGGGGGCTGCGATTTCTATGAGCATGTGACGGCATAGGGCTCTTTCGTGAGACAGATGAGAAACGCCACCCTCGATTCGTTTCTCAGGAGCTTTGCCTGCCGCGTCCTGCTGTCGCTGGGTTGTGCGATCCTGGCGGTTCTGTATAATAGGCGTGCGAAGTACGAAGAGAGCATCCTGTCGCAGGACTGTTCGTACATAGACTATCTGCGGCAGGTGAAGTATCGGTTTGTCCCGGGTGTCTACTGACATGAACAACAAGATCGTCCTGTGGCTGAATCAGCCGCCGGAGCAGGCCGATCGACGGCTGATCGGCCCGAAGGCGGCCAGTCTGTGCACGCTGCACCGCTTGGGCGTGAAGGTCCCGCCGTGCTGTTTTGTGACGACGACGGCCTTCCGGGAACACCTGGAGGCGAACGGCCTTCGCCCCCAGATTGCGGCGCGGCGGGACGGGACACCGGAGGCGCTGGAGCAGATTCGCCGGATCATCGCCCAGGCGCCTCTGACAGGTCCTCTCCGCGACGAGGTCGCGGCCGCGTATGAGCGGCTGGGGGCGGCGGTCGTCGCGGTACGCTCTTCCGCGACGGCGGAGGACCTGCCTGGACATTCCTTCGCCGGGCAGTATGAGACGATCCTGGGCGTGAAGTCCCTGGAAGAGTGCCTCGACGCCATCAAGAAATGCTGGGCCTCGCTGTGGACCGAGCGAGCGTACGAGTACCGCCGCCGCAATGGCATCGACCATCAGCAAGTGGAAATGGCGGTCATTGTGCAGCAACAGATCGAGCCCCAGGCGGCGGGCGTGGCGTTCAGCGTTGACCCGGTCACAGGCAGCCACAGTCGGATCGTGATCGAGTCGTGCCGGGGTCTGGGCGAGGCCCTCGTTTCCGGCCAGGTCCAACCCGACCGCATTCTCCTGCGCAAGAAGAACCTCGCCTTGATCCGCCAGCACCTCGTCACGGACGAGCCCTCCCTGAGCCTGAAGTCCGCCCGACGGCTCGCTCGGCGCGTCCGGCGCATCGAGGAGCGCCTGGGCAGCCCCCAAGACATCGAGTGGGCGCTGCGCGACGGCACGCTTTGGCTCCTCCAAGCCCGGCCGATTACGGCCCTTCCAGAGCCCAAGCCCTGGGAAGACCGCCAGGTCTGGACCAATCTCAACCTGGGTGAAATCGCGCCGGATGTCATGACGCCGATGACCTATACCGTCATCATGCTCATGTTCGAGCCGCTGTTTGGCCCGGTCTTTCGGCTCTTCGGCGCCGACCCGCGCCCCTACCCGCCGGCGGGCAGGGTCGCCGGCCGGGTCTACTTCAATCTCAACACCATCCTCGCCGCCGCTCGGCCGTTTACTTCCCCCGCCCGGCTGTCCGCCATGAACGACGTTTTTGGCGGCGAGCAGACGAGACGGTTCGAGCGGGGCGAATTCGATCTCTGCGACGAGGACCTGCCGGACCTGGGGTTTCACTGGCCCAAGTATATCCTCTCCTGGCCGCGACTCGTTTGTGACCTGATCGCCCATCGGCCCAGCAAGGGCGATACCTTCATGGCCAACTTCAAGGCCGGCAACGACACGGTGGCCCGCTTCGACACCGACGCCGCGAGCACGGAGGAACTGACCCGGATGGTGACGCAGACGCTCCACGAGAACATGAGAGACTGCAGCATGCTCTACATGTGGCCGGGCAGCGTGGCATCCGTCGTCTTCCAGAGAGCCTGTCAGAACTGGCTGGGCAACATCGATCAGGCCTTGGGGTATCGCCTTTTAGCCGCCCAGGGCGGCATGGCCGACACGGAAGCGGCTCTCGATCTGTGGCGTCTGGCCGCCCTGGCGCATGAGAACAAAGAGACCGAAGCGGCGCTATTGGGCGACGGCGCCTGGAACGCGATCTGTCCCAGACTTGCCGCCACCGATCCCGGCCGGCGGTTCCTCGCGGGCTGGGATCGATTCATGGTCACCCATGGACAACATTGTCACAGCGAACTGGAGTTCTTCAGCCCGCGCTGGTCCGAGATGCCCGATTACGTCCTGGGCTTGCTGCAGGGCTACCTGTGCTCCATGGATCGGGCCAATCCTTTGGAGAGGCAGCGTCGACTGGCCGAGGAGCGGGAACGATTGACGAAGCAGTGCCGCCGGCGATTGAGGAATCCGGTTAAACGGGGGCTCTTCAACTGGTCGCTCCGGCTGACGCAGAAATCGGCGCGCTACCGGGAGAACTGGAAGAACGAAGCGGTCCGGCTCCTGGCGGGCTTCCGCCGCATTTTCCTTGCGCTAGGCGAGCGGCTGCGACAGAAGGGCATTTTCACGGATCGCGAGGACATCTTCTTCCTGGAGGTGTCGGAAGTCGAGCCGGTGGTGCAGGGCCGAGCCGATTTCGACGTCCGGCAGCGGATCGCAGAGCGCCGGGCCGAGTACGAATGGAACAGGGCCCAGACTCCGCCGCCAGTTGTCGTGGGCCGATACGATCCGCAGAAGCACGTTGCGTCCAGCATCGACACGAGCCTCAAGGTGCTCCAAGGTATCGCCGTCTCCCCCGGCGTCGCCACGGGCAAGGCTCGCGTCATCACCCAACCGGGCGATAGGCAGCACGTGGAGCCGGGGGAGATTCTCGTCGCCCCGGTCACGAATCCCGCATGGACGCCCTACTTCCTGCCCGCCGCCGGCGTGGTCATGGACATGGGCGGCGTCCTGTCCCACGGCGCCATCATTGCCCGCGAGTACGGGCTGCCCGCCGTGGTCAACGTCGGCCCCGCCTCCAAAATCATCCAGACGGGCCAAACGATCCGCGTCGACGGCGACCGCGGCACCGTCACCATTGTCGATCAGGCGTGAGGCTCGCGTGAGCCGTCATGGGGGGAGCACACTACAGGAAGTGGCTTCGTCGCAGCCGCGCCACAAAGGCGATACCAACCAATCCCAGTACCGCCGCTCCTGGTACGGGAACGGCTTGAACCGTGATGGAACCAGCGATGAACATTGGGTCCGGCCACAGGGGGCCGCCCAACTCATCAACGAGTAAGACGCCGCCGGAGATGAGCGGACTGGTCCCCAGCCCAACGGTGTCGAAAGTCACGGTCGCCAGACCGAACGCATCCGGCTGGGCGTTCACCAACGCCGCGGGCAATTCCAGGGATAGCTCACTCAGGGCCAACGTCCCGGGGGCTGTGACGCCAGAGGTCGCCTGGGAACCGGTGGGACCGGATGGCGCGAGGTAATCCATACCTGCAGTCTCGTCCCCGAATGCAACTCCGTTCACGCTGAGAATCGTCGGATCGAAAGCAAGAGCGATCGTGAACATGCTCAGCGCGGGGGAATCCATGAGGCCGAGCCCGGATATGCCAATAGTCACGTTGGCCGTCCCGCCCAGGTTGACCATCTGGTTGGCGGGATCGAGGGTCAATGTGACGGAAGCACCCGCATGCGCGGGACACATCCAGAGGGATACTGTCAGAACGAATACAGTGGCGATCTTGGAACGCACGGACCAATCCTCCTCCACAAAGCGGCTGATTCTCCTACACTTTAACCGACATTCCTTATACCACATTTTCAGCCATCGGTCAAGCCGCAGGAACGGGAAATCTGAATCCTCGCTCCGCCACCCGCAGGTCCGTATCATCACCCGAACAGGCGACGGCCAGCATGTTGAGCCAGACGAGATCCTGATTGCCCCGGTCACGAATCCGGCGTGGACCCCCTACTTCCTGCCGGCCGCCGGCGTGGTCATGGACAGGGGCGGCGTGCCTGCCCACGGCGCGATCATCGCCCGCGAGCACGGCATTCCCGCCGTCGTCAACGTCGGCCGCGCCTCGAACATCATCACCACCGGCCAAATGCTCCGCGTGGATGGCGACCGGGGCATGGTCACGATTCTGGATTCCGGATGATGGCAAAGACCATGTGGAACCCGTCAATCGGCGGGGTGGCCACGTCAGAGCCGCGGGCATTGGGAATGGCGTGGCCACATCGACATAGGAGGCATCGGCGGGCTGCGTTTGCTGCTGTCCCCTATCGCAGTTCACTTTCCGCGTTTTCCCGCTCCGCCTGTTCCTGCTTGAGAATCAACGTCATATCTCCCGGAATAGACGTCCTGGGCTGACACGGCATTCTGACACCCAGCGCATCTCACAACTCCAGATATTCTTCCAAAGGGCGAGCCCGGAGGAGATGGAGATCGTCCAAGAATCGCTCCGCACGTGGGGCATTTCCAGCCGATCTTCTGACCTTGCAGGCGGTCCTCTAAACCAATGCGTGAGCGCGAATCCTGTATTCTCCGCAACAGGCTTCTCAGCAGCGTGAATATCCAAAAGGCCGCACCACCAGAGGCAAGGACTGAGAGGAGGTAAAGAGGGACCTTGACGAACGCCGGGAAGAGCTCGGGAAAGCACCAAGGTATGAGAAGGACGACAGGGATGGCGCAGAGCAATAGAAGCAGGATCGCTTTCGCGGACGAAACGACCACCCGGCGCAGGTATTCGCCGAATGCAGCATCACCTTTCATCAGGTACGCCGCGACAAACACAGACGCAAGCGCCAAAATCAAACTTATAGGAGTGATAGCAACCAGCATGAAGAGGCCAAATGCCAGGGTGCCCAGGAACACCCAGCCTATCCCAAACAGGAAGGCCTCGACCAACCCGCCTGGCCCAAACAGGGACCCCTCGACAACAGATTCCTTCCGTCTGCTATACGCGCGCTTTGACCGCATATCAGTCGCCGACCTTTCCTGCCACGAGGTCGCCGACCTCGGAGGTGGAGTAGCCCATCTTGCCGGCGGCCAGGGACTTGAGCTTGTGGGCGGTGACGTACATGACCGCCTGCTCGATGGTTTCGGCGGCCTTCTCCTGGCCGAGCGAGGCCAGCATCATCTGGGCCGCACAGATCGCCGCCAGGGGGTTGATCACGCCCTTGCCCGTGTACTTCGGGGCGCTGCCGCCGATGGGCTCGAACATGCTGACGCCACCGGCATCGGGATTGATGTTGCCACCGGCCGCGATGCCCATGCCGCCCTGGATCATGGCGCCGAGGTCGGTGATGATGTCCCCGAACAGGTTGCCCGTGACGATCACGTCAAACCACTCGGGATTCTTGACGAACCACATGCAGGTCGCGTCGACGTGGTAGTACTCGCGGGCGATGTCGGGATACTGGGCCTGGCCCATCTCGTGGAAGGCCCGCTCCCAGAGGCCATAGATATAGGTCAGGACGTTGGTCTTGCCGCACAGGGCCAGCGTGTTCTTCTCGCCCCGGCCGCGGGACTTCTTGCCAAACTTGCGGGCGTACTCGAAGGCGTACTTCAGGCACCGGTCCACCTGGAACCGCGAATAGACCGCCGACTGCACGGCCACCTCGTGGGGCGTACCCTTCATCGTGACGCCGCCGGTGCCGGTGTAGGCGTCGCCGGTGTTCTCGCGCACGACGACAAAGTCGATGTCCTGCGGACCCTTGTTCCTCAGCGGCGTCTCGACCCCCGGATAGAGCTTCACCGGCCGCAGGTTGATGTATTGGTCCAGCTCGAACCGCAGCTTCAGCAGAATCCCTTTCTCCAGAATCCCCGGCGGGACATCCGGATGCCCGATGGCGCCGAGCAGAATCGCATCGAACTTGCGCAACTCCTCCACCGCGCTATCGGGCAGGGTCTCGCCCGTTCGCTTGTAGCGCTCACCACCGAAATCGAACGTCGCCAGGTCCGCCTTGAACTTGAATCTGTTCGCGGCGGTTTTGAGCACCTTTACGGCTTCGCCAATCACTTCCGGCCCGGTCCCATCCCCCGGGATCACCGCAATCTTGTACGTCTTTGCCATCGAACGATTTTCCTTTCTTTGTCATTCGCTTGAATCTCACTCATGACGGCCCATGTGCCGCTGGTCCTTTCATCTCTCGAACTTCGAGAAACACAGACCATCCGTCACTCTCTCGTCCACCAACCAGTTTCCATCATACGCGGCCAGATGCAGCCGTATGCGTCGGTTATACTTGGTATCGAAGGAGTCCATGTTGTCCAACAGGAACCGGTTCGGCACCTCCAGCACCACGAATTTGCCTCCGACCCACTCCCCCAAGAGAAAATAGTGTTCATCTGGCAGTCGTTCTATTTTTCCGATAGGCAGATCAAACCACCAGGTCTCTTTGCGAGTCCAAGATTCCTTAGGCTGAAAGAGCTTCGAAACCGCGACACAAGCAGGTCGCGGCAGCCCGAGAAAGCTGTCCAGGTACTTTAGTCCTTTTTGCCTGGTATTTGCCATGCGCGACTATCTCGCGTTTCTTTTGGTGCTATTCTTTCCACTTTGGATTCGGCTCCGGCATCACGGCTCCAACCTCTTTTCGCCACTGGTGCAGCATTTGCCGCAACTCGGCGGCTTTCGGCGGCATCGCGGCGGCCAGGTCGTGCTGTTCGCCGAGATCGGCCCGGAGATTATACAGTTCGACCCGGTTATCTTCATAGGATTCGATCAGCTTGAAATCGCCCACACGCACCGCCCCGCCCGGCTTGCCGCCCTGATTGCTGTAATGCGGGTAGTGCCAGTAGAGTGCTTTGCGTTTTGGGCCGCCCGTGCCTTTGAGCAGCGGGACCATGCTTTCGCCGTCCCGGTGCTGCGGCGGCTTGAGCGGCAGGCCCGCCATCTCCAGCATGGTCGGGTAGAAATCGGTGCTGACCACCGGCTCGTCGCAGGTGCTGCCCGGCTTGACCACGCCGGGCCACTTGACCATCATCGGCTCGCGGATGCCGCCCTCGTAGAGCCAACCTTTGCCGCCCCGCAGAGGCAAGTTGCAGGTGGGCTGCCCTTCCGCCGTCGCCAAGCCGCCATTGTCGGACATGAAAAAGACAATCGTGTTGTCGGCGATCCCGAGATCTTCGAGCTTCTTCAGCACCCGGCTCACACTCTCGTCCACGCTCTCGATCATCGCCGCGTAGACCGCGTGGTCCTGGAGAAGACGGGTCTTGAGAGTCTGGCGCCACTTCTCGTCCCCCGCCGCCGTCTTGGGCCAGTCTTCGTCTGTGGCAAAATGGGGCTTATCCGTCAATCCCAGCCGCTGGGCCTTGGCCTTGTACCTCTCGACTATCTCCTTCTTGGCCTCCAGCGGAATGTGGACCGCATAGTACGACAAATAAAGCAGGAACGGCTGATCCTTGTTCTGTTCGATCAGCTTGAGCGACTCCTCGGTAAGCCGATCCGTCAGGTACTCGCCCGGCTGGCCCTCTTCCAGGGCGGGGATCGAGCGTTTGCCCCGCGTATACGGGTAGAAGTGCGTCGGCGGCGAACCGGCGTCGTTGCCCCCGACATTCACGTCGAAGCCCTGCTTTTCGGGATAGTACGGCTCGTTGCCCAAGTGCCACTTGCCGACGAAGCACGTCCGGTAGCCCCCTTCCTTCAGCGCCTCGGCGAGCGTCACCTCTTCCAGCTTCATGTAGTGGAAGTACTCCGCCGAGAGCAGCTTGCCGGGGCGCGCGCCCGCGATCCAGTTGGTCAACCGAATCCGGGCCGGGTACTTACCGGTCATAATGCTGGCCCGCGTCGGCGAGCAGACCGGACAGGCCGCATAGGCGTTCGTGAACCGCATCCCCTGCGCCGCCAGCCGGTCGATGTTCGGCGTCTCGTAGAACGGGCTCCCATAGCAGCCCAGGTCCCGCTGACCCATATCGTCCAGGAGGAAAAATACGAAGTTCGGCTTCTTCAGCGGCTCTGGTCGACTCCGACCATCGTCAAGGCCAGAAGCCTTGGCGATGCCACCCGACCCCAGTAATGCCGCCGCACCCATCGCCTTCAGAAAGTCACGTCGTTTCATCGTGTAGCCTCCCGCCAAATCTTGTAGTCCTCGCGCGGCTCGCCCTCGGGCATCTTGGCGCCGACCCCGCCGCGCCAGGCATGGAGCATTTGCCGAAGCTCAGCTGCCTTCTGGGGCATGGTTGCGACCAGATCGTGCCGCTCGCCCAGATCGTCCTTCAAGTTGTACAGTTCGACCTTGCCGTCTTCGTACCACTCGATGAGCTTGTAGTCGCCGGCCCGGACGGCCCCGCTCGGTCGATTGCCGCTGCCGTGATGGTGCGGGTAGTGCCAGTAGATCGCCTTTCGGTTCAGCGTGCCCGTGCCCTTGAGCAGTCCGGCGAGACTGACGCCGTCCGCATGCTGACGGGGCTTGAGCGGCAGACCCGCCATTTCGAGCATGGTCGGATAGAAATCCGTGCTGGTCACCGGCTCATGGCACAGGCTGCCCGCCCGGACCACGCCGGGCCACTTGATCAGCATCGGCTCGCGGATGCCGCCTTCGTAAAGCCAACCCTTGCCCGCCCGCAGCGGCAGATTGCAGGTCGGCCCTTCGCGGGCGACCGTGGACAGCCCGCCGTTGTCGGACATGAAAATGACGATCGTGTTCTGCTCCAGTCCGAGTTCTGCCAGCTTGCCCAGGACCCGCCCGACGCTTTCATCAACACTCTGCACCATGCCGGCGTAGACTGCGTGGTCCTGAACGAGTCGCGTTTGGTACGGGCCATAGACCGGCTGGGCATGCGGGCCGTCTGACGGCGGAACACTCTTGGCCTTGGTCTCATACTTCTGGGCCAGATCCTTCTTCGACTCCAGGGGCGTGTGCACCGCATAGTGCGCCAGGTAGAGCAGGAACGGCCGATCCTTGCTCGCTTCGATGAACTTGAGCGTCTCCTCCGTCAGCCGGTCGGTCAGGTATTCCCCCTCCTTGCCGCCCGGCGGCATCGTCTCCAGTGTGCGTTTGCCCCTGGCGTACGGATAGAAGTAGGTCGGCGGCGAGCCGGAATTGTCGCCCCCGATGTTGAGATCGAAACCTTGCCGGTCCGGGTAGTACTGGCGTCGATCCGCGGCGCCGCTCGTCGCCAAGTGCCATTTGCCGACGTAACCGGTCGCGTACCCGGCCTCCTGGAGCGCCTCGGCAATCGTCATTTCTTCCAGCGGCAGGTATTCGCGGTAGGCCGTGGGCTTCTGGGGAGCGCCGATCCAATCCGTGATTCCGAGCCGGGCCGGGTACTTGCCGGTCATGATGCTGGCCCGCGTGGGCGAACAGACCGGACAGGCCGCATAGGCATTCGTGAACCGCATCCCTTCCGCCGCCAGCCGGTCAATGTTCGGTGTCTCGTAGAACGTACTGCCGTAGCAGCCCAGGTCCTGCCGGCCCAGATCGTCGATCAGGAAGAACACGAAGTTGGGCTTTTGCCGGGTCGGCGTCTGCCGGCTCAGGCCAATACGAGTCCCGAGCCCCCAGGCCGCTGTCGCACCGACAGCTTTGAGGAACTCCCGTCTATCGAAGAGTCTGCTCCCCATCCGTCCACCTCCGAACTACGCACTCGTTTTCATGATGTGGTCGAGCAGGCCGCCGTCGCGGATGATCTCCAGGGCAAAGTCGGGCAGCGGCAGAAACTCGATCTTCGCCTTGCTCGTCTTGTCCTTGATCACGCCGGCGTCGTAGTCGATCTCGATCTCGTCGCCGTTCTTGATCTTGTTGACGGCGTCCGCCGACTCGATCAGGTAGAAGCCGCAGTTGATCGCGTTGCGGTAAAAGATCCGCGCGAACGACCGCGCGATGATGGTCTGCACCTTAGCCCCGCGAATCGCCCAGACCGCGTGCTCCCGGCTGGACCCGCAGCCGAAATCGTCGCCCGCGACAAGCACGTCGCCCGGCTTGACCTTGGCGACGAAGTCCTTGTCCATATCTTCCATGCAATGCTTCGCCAACTCCGCCTCATTGTCCGTATTCAAATACCGCGCTGGGATGATCTCGTCCGTGTTGATGTGATCCCGCTTATATACATGTGCCTTTGCCATATTGCCAGACCTCACTCTTTCGTCGTTGTGCTTTCCCGTCGCCGCTCGATCTCAAAATCGACCCACTTGCGGAAGTAGACCACCCAGTTGCCGATGGCTGAAACCACCAGCAGGGCCGAAGTGAGAAGCCCAAACGCCATGAGCCCGCCACTCGTGTTGCCGCGTGTCAGCAGCAGCAGGGACGTCATCAGGCTGCACACGGTCGCCACCGTGAAGAGGATGGCCGTGAACATGGATGGCTTCTTCTTCGCGTCCATGGATCGCTCCCGTTGAACAAATAAACCTATTCACAGAATGCCGGATCATCTCTCTTGAGCCTGCCGATCCGCACCCGGGGGCTGCCAAGTCTTGTCAGGACCCATTGTGAATCCGAGAATCACGAGCAGAATCAACGCAAGGATGGCCACAATCAGGATTGCACGCCGATGCTTTCTCATTACCTTCAGCAGTGTCCCGGCCATTGTTGCCTCCCGTCATTCACATCCGTTTCAAATTTCGGATTTCGATATTCCTATTTTCTTACAGATACTCCCTCGGGTCTGTCAGTTTCCCTTCCACCGCACTGGCGGCAGCGGTGGCGGGACTGGCGAGATAGACTTCGCTCTTGGGATGTCCCATCCGGCCGACGAAGTTACGGTTCGTCGTGCTGACGCACTTTTCACCCTCGGCCAGGACGCCCATGAAGCCGCCTAAGCACGCCCCGCAGGTCGGCGCTGAGATCACGCAGCCGGCGTTGTAGAAGACATCGAACAGGCCCTCATCGGCCGCCTGCTTCCAGACCTCCGGCGTGGACGAGACGATCAGCGTGCGGATCGCCACCTGCTTGCCCTTCATGATCTTCGCCGCGATGCGGAGGTCCTCGATCCGGCCGTTGGTGCAACTGCCGATGTACGCCTGGTCCATCGCCTTGCCCGCGCATTTGCCAATCGGGACCGCGTTGCTCGGCAGATGGGGCAAGGCCACCATCGGCTCGAGCTTCGAGCAGTCGAACACTTCCGTCGCGAGATACTCGGCATCCCGGTCGGACTCGAACACGGTGTATTCGACGTTTTCCTTCAGATGCTCCCGGAGATACGCCTTGGTGGTGTCGTCGAACGGGATGATGCCGTTTTTGGCCCCGGCTTCGATGGCCATGTTCGTCATCGTCATCCGGGCTTCCATCGACATCTGGGCCAGC
>Ga0315289_10002456_pt1 | contig 28337 bp, 19 predicted proteins | sample YL17G11_40_MG_FD_203452 | JGI IMG/M metagenome (GOLD analysis project Ga0315289, IMG submission 203452) | Sediment microbial communities from Yellowstone Lake, YNP, Wyoming, USA - YL17G11_40 | ecosystem: Environmental > Aquatic > Freshwater > Lake > Sediment | place: USA: Wyoming | collected... | reverse complement strand
ACATAAATGCTCATACCAAGGCTACCTTTATTTGCCCTAAGCACGGTGAGTTCGCATCGACTCCGTCCTCCGTAATGCAGGGGCACGGACATCCTAATAACAAGCTCAGTGTCCCGAAATCTGCTGAGTATTTCGCAAACAAATTCCCAGCCAGCATAAAAGTCGAAGTACTAAAGTTTGAAGGGATGAGAAAGCAAGCCTCCGTTATAGTAAACGGAACAAGGTATGACATGATTGCGGCAAATCTGGTACAAAAACTTAAGAACAGTAAACTGATTTGAGAGGGGGCAAATGCCCCCTCTGAAGTCTTACGCGCCGAAGTCGTTTGTGTTAACAATGAAGAGTCCGAACAATCGTTTTATAGGTGTTCTTAGATAGTAGCTATAGAAGAAATTGTACAATGTTAAAGATGATGTATCTCTCAGAACCAAGATGTCAGCATCTGGGTCAAAGTCTCTGGCGGCCCCGCTTTCGTCCTGGTATTGACCAATGAGGCCTCTACCAAGAAGTCCCAGCATAATGCCAGAAAGTACAGACTTAACGGTGGCTACGCCAGCCTCTGCCGATGGCACAACAACCGAAATTAGAGCTTGGTCCATGTTGGTTCTTACCAACCTAGTAACAAACTGTTTTTGCGTTGTCGCCGAAATCAGCTGAAACTCTTCCGCGTTGTCTGACACTGTCACGTCTTCCATGAACCTAAAGACGCCATTGCCTTCGTTTTGCAGCCAAGTAATGGAGTTTTGGCCCAGGATAAGGTTCTCAGGGTCAGAGTAAGTCTGCATTGTCTTGAACACGTTAAGCGTCTTGCGCAGAATCGTTTCCGCTGGATCGGCAAACGAGTTGACCAAAGCCGAGGTAGCCCCAGCAACAAAGGAACCATCAAGTGTGACTATGGCAGTATTGCCATTTTCTAGCTTGATTTGTCTTGTTGCCTTGGTTGGTGCCACAAGGACGCGAGTACCAATAGCTGGCGAAGTTGGATTTGTCTGCAATACTCGGCGAGACAAAGCCACCAAAGACCCAAGGGTGTCCACATCGCCAATAGGAGTGCCAATTGGCGTACCTACCCACAGCATTTGCTCGCGAGCCTCAAATGGATCGTTAGCTACTTGGTTGGCGTTAAGTGAGTCAGCCAAGGACCCAAACAGAGACAACAAGCAAAGGTCGGTAATACGTTTAACCTTGGCATGAGCCTGGAGCGACTCAGCCACATCGGTGTCAGTAATGATGCCATCGCCATCGTTGTCAAACGGTTGCGTGACATAAATGCCAGGAACGCCAATGTCGAATGCCATCTGGGCCATGATGTACAAATGGTTACTGATCATACTAGGCGCCAGGAACAGGGTGGCGTCGTCGCGGCTCAGCAATTTGGTTGGAACGTTGTACACAGCCTTAGGTCGCAGGTACGAAGCGGTGAAGTAATAGAGTTGGCCAGGGTTAGGTTCGGCTCCTCGGTAATTGTACGACACCTTAATCGTGTGCAATGGTACAGACAGGAGGCCTAGGAAGCGAGTTCCTGGCAGCTCAATGAACGAAACTGGTGCAGACGTGACATTATCGATCACAACGACTGAGCCAGTGTCGTAAACATTTTCTAGAATGGTGTACAAAGTCCCTGCAGTCCCTGTGACCATGCCAGTAACGTCAGTAAGAAGAACAGATGGCTCTCTTAGCTCCTCAACTTGCCACACCAGGCTCCAATCGATAACGTCTTCCGAGGTAACAGCAGCATCAAACTTATCACCGGGGGCATAAGACGAGCCGTTAACGTTGCCTCTGATGCCGTTTCTCGCAGCAAAACGAACCCCATCTGGAAGCTCGAAGTACCCAGTTTCTTGGGCTGGCCCAAGCAAAATGTTAAACGCTGCTGACCAGTCGCCGAAAGCGCCCTCAGGAGTACCAGTAGCATAGGTACCAGAAATAATACCAGTGTCTGCTCCTGGGTTGGACACCGCTGTGATGCCGATGTCATAAGCTCTATCGTCTTTGGCCTGGTAGTAGATCCTAGGTGCCTTGACCATGAAGTCATACACGTCGTCCACGGCAAAGTGGGAGGCGCCGAAGTCCACCTCTAGTTCAACCCCTTGGGTTAGAGTAAAGATGTTTGATACGGTCTCGTCCACCAAAACAGTTGAGCTTGGCCCGATCAATTCGCCGTATTCAGACCAAACAAAAGTCACGGTACGAGAACCAAAGGCTCCGGCAGTAGCTGTTACTTGCAGCCTGAATTTGGTGTTAAACTTACCAGTGTAAGCGTTATCAGGGCTGTAGTTCAGAGAACCCGTGCCAGTGCCCGGTCCAGAATAAGAAATCAGGCCAAAGGATAGGTACTGATTTGGGTTGGTAAGACGTCCGTCAAATTCAATCAGTCCGGGGCCAACACCGTTGAAGTAAAACTTATCGCCCACTGAGAAGTTAGTGCCGGTAAAGGCGATGTCTACCTTAATACCAAGCTCCAGCTCCTGAATAAGAGTTAAGGAGTTAGCCTCTTCTGCCGTGAATGTTGGGTAGGGTGCAGAAATGTGCAAAGGTGTTGGTGGCAAGGCTTCGCGCCCACCAGAATACACGCGGGAAGACCAACGGAACGTGGCTTCGAACGAGCCGGAAAGGCCAGTGATACTCATTACTTCCAGCTCATAGAACCGGTTGTAATCGTGGTTGAATGACGAGGCAGCGTCCATCGTGACAACGCCGCCGCCAATGTTACCAAAATCTGGGAACAAAGTTGTGAGAAACGAGTAGTCAAGAAAGTTAGTCGGGTTGGAAGTAGCGCCAGTGAAGGCGTAAGGAATATAGAAATCAACAAAATCCACATACTGAGACCGGTCTATTGACAAACCCACAGCCGAAATTACTCGGAGGTTATCGATTGGCAGCGGGTCTTTCACTTCTCTTGAGGTTGACTGGTAGTCTATCTTATAAACGGCAGTCGGTTCGAAAATGGACTGGCTGACGATGACTTTCTTAATGTCGGCACCAACCTTGCCCCATGCCCAGTCCTTTTCCAACAGCTCTACACCGGTAACAGAGTCATAGACACGTACTGGTGCCGATTTTGTGCCGTCAGAAGGAAAGTTGACAACGGACTCAAACGGAGCGGAAATCGGGAAAGACAGTTCTTCCTCGAATACGAACGAGCGGCGCATCCCTAAGTTCTTGCCCATGGCCAGACGCGAACCCTGTCCGATATAGTTACAAATTCTAGCCTCGGATGATAGGGTGCCGCCAGATGGTCTGATTATCTGCCCGATGTACACGCCTGGCACAGTGTATCTTGTCGTGGTTAGTCGATTACCCATGCTGAACACTCCTTGTGACTGCCTATGATTTTTTGTGGACACTGAGACCGCTATTCATGGGACAGCCAATAGGCAGCCCTGAGGCTTGGCTTATCAGCCTGGTCTTATTAAAAAGTAAGGCGGTAGTAAAAGTTAACTATCCGGAGGGTGTATGAAAATAGGCGATAGGTTTGGATATTTAGTGATCACCAAAAGGTCTAGCACTAAGATTGGCAAAACCAAGGTTGGTATAGCCGAATGCCTGTGTAATTGCGGCGCCGTTATTGAGGTAAGAACCAGCTCGTTGGCCGCCGGAAAAGACAACTGTGGTTGTCTGACAGCCGAAAGGGTTAAGGCAGCCAATGCAAAAATGGGGTTAGCATCAAGAACGCCAGACCACAAGGTCAAGGAATTAATAACGGCAAAAGGATACATTTGGCTGGACGACACGTATAACGGCAAAAACGTAACAGTTTCCTGCCAACTTGGGCATCAATTCGTTGGGGAGCTTAGATACTTTAGTGGGCGTGGCGTTCCTAAATGTAAACACTGCGTTAGTAGTCCAAAAGTAAAAAGGAATATGGCAAAGGAGCATAAGGACGCTGTTACGGACAGGCTTAGCGAGCTAGGTTACTCAATTGTCGGCGAGTACATAAATTCAGAAGCTCCTGTTACATTACGATGCCAAAAAGGTCATGAGTTTGTTATTAGAACAGCTTCTGTTTCCGCAAAGACCAGTTGTCCGTCCTGTCGGCAGGAAGCCAAAATATCCAAAATGCTTGGTGTACTGACCGAACGTGGTCTGTCTGCTAACGATTTTGCTTTGTACAAAAACGCTAGGCAAAAGTTTAGCATGACTTGCGAGAGTGGTCATACTTTTAACTCCTGTTGGTTTGCCATTCAGCAAGGACACGGGTGCCACACTTGTGGCGGCGGCATGAAAGTAGACGAAGGCAGAATGGCAGAAGTGTGCGCGGGCCTTGGTTTTACTTTTCTTGGGCTGACCGTTAAGCAAGGGTCTAATAGACAAAGGGCGTTTGTAGAGGCTAGATGCCAAAATGAACATGAGTTTAGTCAGAGGTGGGACCTATTTTTGGCCGGTCACCATTGCCAAGTGTGTGCGTTTAGCCAGGTCAATCGCGGTGAGGCCGGTATCGCCGAATTCTTAGAGAGTTTAGGAGTGCCGTTCCAAAGCCGGAACAGGCAAGTGTTGGGCGGCAAGGAGCTTGATTTTTACATACCAGACAAAGGAATAGCCATTGAATATTGCGGTGTTTATTGGCATTCAACATCAGTACAAATTGATAGAGTTGGCAAAACGATGGCTCAGGCCAAAATGGCACACAAAGCCAAGCATGACCAATGCTCTCAGCTAGGAATACGGCTTATTACCATATTTGAACAGGAATGGTTGGCCAAACCTGGCATTGTTCGCAGCAGATTAAGAGTCGCTCTTAGCGCACCGGAAGTAGTCATTCAGGCAAGAAAGTGTTTGGTCGAGTTGTGTTCACCCTCCGAAGCTAGACAGTTTATGGAGGATAACCATTTACAGGGCAGCACCGGTTCGTCAATACGGTATAAACTGGTACACGCAGAGAAAACTATTGCTGTGTTAACGCTAGGTTCTCCGACTAGGAAGCACACAGCTCATGTTGGGACGTTGGAATTGAAAAGGTTGGCTTTCAAGACTGGTACCAAAATTATTGGTGGCGCTAGCCGTTTGTTTAAGGCCGCTGTGAGCAATCTTGGTGCTGACGCTAAGGTATTGTCTTATTGCGACCTTCGGTATGGGACCGGTGAGGTGTACAAAGCCCTTGGGTTTACCATGGTTTCGGTTTCGGCACCATCTCCACACCACTACGAAAACCTGGGCAGGTTGGGTTATGCTAAGATTAGTCATCAGTCTTTGGCTAAGACTAAAAATTACGAAGATTATCTGACGTTGTATGACTGTGGACACCAGAAGTGGATTTGGAGCCGCAGTCTGACTGATTAAGGAAGTAATGCAATGGTAAAACTGGCTCAGATGAAATTGGTTTATTTCAAGTTTCCCGGCGGAACCGCTATTGTTAAGGCTGCCACGGCAGCTGAGGCAAAGAGTTATCTGGCGGAAAAGCACCCAGAGCTTAGCGACATTGAACTAGTTAGCATCTCTCCGTTGGAGCCTAAGCCAGAGATCGTGCACATATCTAAAACAACACGTGAGCCAGTGCCTAGCTCACTCACGACAATAAACTGAGAGAACCTTATGAATATGAAGTTGCTAAGTAAGACCATTTCGTATTATCTTCGCCACAGTCCAGAAGAAGCTGATTTGATACTGACGTCAGCCGGGTGGGCCGACACGTTAGAGTTGTTGGATGCTTTGGAACCCAAGTTCCCTGGCGTTAGTGTTGAACACTTGCACCAGCTTATTGTGGAAGAGCCCAATGCAAGGTTCGAATTATCAACAGGAGATGACCAAATAAGAGCACACTATGGGCATTCAGTCCCGGTTGCGCTGCCAGTTGCCAGCTCGTCACCCAGCATCCTGTATCATGGCACCTCGCCGGAGATCGCAGACCTGGTTCTTTCCGGAGAAGGGTTGCGACCGATGTCCAGAACTTATGTCCACCTCTCTGACAATACTGACTTAGCCACAAGGGTTGGCTTACGAAAGAGTCCGTCGCCGGTTGTCCTACTGGTTGATGCCAAGGCTCTTCGTGCTGATGCTGGTGTTGTCCTCATGAACCCAAATGATGGCCAGGTGTGGTTGGCTGACAGTGTGCCAGCCAAATATTTAGCGAGGGGTCCTAGGGTCAAGGTCTAACGGTTGCAAATGCGACAACTTAGCTTCCCTTTCCTTAGGTACACTCTGGTAGTCTTTGTCTCGTGCCCGGCTTTGCATCTTACGGTTATATGGTTTTTGTGACTGTATCTGATTCCAGTGTCGTTTGGCTCATCCACCCAGACTAAGCCACGGGAGTGTACCAAGGCGGCTATTTCTTCGTCGTTAGTTTGTCTTGACACCCCGTTCTTCTGGTTGGCCACTTCTCTGTTCGTTTTCGCCAAGCACCCGCAGTGCCTGACCTTTCCAGATGTCACCCTGGATAACAACGCAATAAATGTCGCACCACAAACACACCTAAATTGGTACCGTTTACTGTCGCCTATTTGGGTGATAATGTCTAGTTTTCCTAAATCCATTTTGGTCTTTTCTTGCTGGTGTTGAGCGGTATTCCTATGTTTTATACCACTCGATTGTTAACTTAAAATTCAGAGTGGCTACCAATGCAGCTCAAAAGGTGTTACCGCATAATTGAATGCGAGACGTTGACGATTAGGAGTCCCAAGATATGTCAGCTAAACTTGAAAAAGCGCTCGCTTCCAAGCAAGTTCTGGTTCGTAAGCTAGCCTCTGGCGAAGTCTGTGTTCACTTTCAGAACAAGGACGTAAAAGACATTATCATAAGTCACAAAGGCGTAGTAGACCTGTTGTCTAAGCGCGGCGTAACAATTGACGCTATCCGCAATTCCAACCTAAAAGAGCTTATCCAGGAGCGGCTGGTAGAGGTCGTGTAATAAAAACTAGCCGATAGCTTTGCCATGCGCGTGAATGGCAGGCACAACCAACTATGCCGAGGGTGATATGGCTTCTGTATTGTTAACGATGACTAGATCTGAGCTAGGTGATCTACGTGGTCGTATTGTAAAGCTCAAGAAGGAAGTACGCTCGCTGGGGGAGGAACTTTCAGGCTATAGTAATGGCAGTGAATCAGAAGGTGACGACCCTGTTGCCAATGTTGAGGCGGCGTATAACTGTCTTGACGATGCCTACCTAGGATTTTCGGCTGATTCGGAGTGGGTTAGTGTGTCTGAGCCAGACGCCGAGGCTGGTCTGACCAAAGCGGCTCTGGCTAGCCAATTGGATGACTTGGGTATTCCGATAGTTGCTGGTAAAGTGAGGAAGAGCGACATCAGGAAAGTGCTGGCTGAGTCCGCCTCTATATCTGACATAGTAGAAGGATATCTGGAGAATTGCAGCAAGGACAAGATCAAAAGCCGTAAACAGCTTGGCGACGTCTTGTTCAGTATGGCTGGTGATGGGGCTTGGGGAGAAAAATTGGCAAATGACATTAATGACGGCCTCCCACCAGCCCAGAAAAAACTAGATTCAGCTGCTGATAAGATCTGGGCTAAATTACAAAAGGCGTAGGTAAATAATGACTACCAAATCGACCCTAATTAGCCGATTAAACGACCTCGGTATCAAGGTAGTTGCTGGCAAAGTGAGGAAGAGCGACATCAGGAAGGCCCTTGCTGCTAACACTGAAACCTGTGCATGCTGCGGAAAGGCGTCTGAAGATTCAATCTGTTCCGAATGCGAAAATGAAGGCTATTGGATGGACCCAGCCGGAACTGTTCATAGCAAGGATGATGACCCACTTAAAGCATATGAATGAATATTTGTGGCCTAAATAAGGATAAAACGCATGGACAGTACTCTGCGAATGACTAGACCGGAGCTAGCTAGCTTACGTGATCGGGCGTTTGCTGTTAAGAAAGATCTTGAGTCGTTAACTGATGAGTTATCGACTTTCACAGATGAAGAAGGCGAGGACAACAAATTAGTGGCTGGATTCTGGGAAGCCTTTCTACGTCTCGAAGACGTTTGTAATAACTTCTCAGCCGATTCAGATCACATTGAGATAGTTGAGTCGTCCGACGCAAAAGCTAGTCTGACCGCTAAGCTTAACGATCTGGGTATTGAAGTTATGGCTGGAAAAGTTAGAAGGAGCGACATAAAGGAGGCGCTGGCCAAAGTCAGCGTTGTAGCCTCTACTTTCGATGCACTGAAGCAAAGAATTGAAAAAGAAATGCGCGGCAATTTTGAATCGGACAGCCGCTTGTTCAGAGCTGTTGATAAATTCATTCTTGAGCAGCTTAGGCTAGGAAACAGAGCTGAGGCCAAGAGAGCTTCCGATGTTCTTCTTGGTTTGCTTGTTGGCGAAAGCGACGAAACAACTGACGAAGAATTTGATGAGTATGCTAGGGACTTAGGATATGACGCTGGTGTAGAGGAAGAGGAGGAAGAAGATCAATATGGCGATACTCTTCCGCAAATCCTTGGAAACCTTGCCGCAGAGATGGACCTGACTCCTCGTGCTGACTACTCAGGTCGCGGCATGTTTGGTGATCAGTGCTATGCGGTTACTGTTAGTAGAGATGATTATGACCTAGCGTTTGATGTTCTTAAGAAGAGGGTGCCAGGTACCAGGAGCGACAACATGGGCCTTGGCATGATCATCTACTGGCCCAACGTTCCTTACGAAAAAGTAAAAAATGACTTGCCTAGTGAACTGCAAGTTAGCTAAGATGGCGTGCGGTAGGGTGATCCTTTGCGCTGATGAGGTCAGCGCAGTTACCCAAGCAGTATTTCTATGAAACTGTTCAATTCTAACAGTTGGTTATTACAATCAACTATTGCGTCGTGCACGCCGTCCTTGTCAATGCCAGGAATCTCAAATTTATCCCCAACCTTAGACCTAGCGATAGCTTTGACAGCATTTAGGTCAAAAAACTCATAGTGGAAAGTTCCCTTGACACTATTCCCAGCATCATCATAATCGCACGGGTCAATGCAGTCGTTGGCCAACAAAAAAGCAATGTCGGTAGGCACGCAATCACCAACTGGTGTCGCTTCTCCCTTCCAGTCACCAAGCCAGTTGTGGATCTGGGTTTTAAGATCATTAGGCTTGAGTGTGCTAATTTTGCATTGTTCATAGACTGGCAACAGAAATTTTCGCTGGAAATCGTTCGTTGGCTCACCGTCGTGATGCAAGTATGCAAGTAGGTCGTCATCTACTTGCTCATAACACATGAGGTCTTTGTTTAGTAGCAGCTTAAGCATGCCAACTTGCAGCAGAGCGTCTCTGGACGCCACAACGCCTGTCATTTCGCAGTCCACCATTACCAGGCGCTCAGGAAGAAAGTTCATGTTGCACAACCTCAGTCGTCTGTTCCAGATGCACCAGACGAAATAATTTCGTTTATTGATGTTATCGTGTCAACGCCATTTTCTACGACGCGTCCACTTCTGACATATACTTTTGCATTTTGGTGGAGTCTGACTTCCTCCTCAGCAGCATACTTGTGGTGCAAGTTCATTTCTACTGATTTCAGCCAGTTCACACCATTGCTAGGCAAACGGGCTTCCAGGAAAACTTTAACCGGCTTGTCTCCCCAGTGGCACCAGGCTCTATCAGGATTGTATGACCAGTAAATTCCTGTGCCATTAACAACCAAGCTTTTTACCCAGTCCTCACCAGCATCAAAGGACACGCACCGGTATATTTTGCTGGCTTTCCCTAGTCCGTCCCTAAGCTCCTTCTCGATTTCTGGAAGATTAGGGTCAAAATATCCAGAGTAGTCACCAAAATTTCTCTTAATATACGCAAGCGCCTCTTCGAAGGTGTTAACTTTTTCGCTAACAGCGCGTAGGGCAGCCAACAAAGTCTTATAGTTTTTGTTCATCATAATTAGTCAACAATACCGTTGGCAATAGCACCAAACCGTTTGGTGGCCCTGGAAAAACTTTTGCCCCACTTTATGATGCTGGTCACAAAGCTGACAACGGCGTCCCAAGCCTCAGACAGCAGGTCCATTGGGCCAGCCACAGCCGTATTGGCCGCTGTTTTCTTGTCAGCAGCTCTGAGGGTGTCTTGAAATTTAAGTAACAGTTCGCGCTGTTTCTTGAGGTCCTTGATGTCTAGTATGAACCCTAGTACATCTTCCAACGACTCTTGTGCCTTCTTCTCATAAGCAACTGTCGTTATTGGCACGCTGCCATACGATTCGGCAGCAGCCAACAGCTGTTTTTCCGAGTCGTCTATTTCCTGCTTAATGGTTGCTAGCACCGTTTCGTGCGCTGTTATTTGTGCTAACCACTTAGGTACTCTTAGCGACATAGCGCTAGGCTTGCCTTTGCTAGTTGTTGACTTGGCACCTCCTGGGCCGTAATCAGCAATCATTCTGTGCAAGTTAAATATTTCTTTTTGGATGTATTCGGCAAATTCCTTAGCAGAGCCAAATCCGGCCCTGGCCTGAGCTAGTAATCCTTCCGTCACCTTGGCTTCTGCTTTCCACTGCTCTGGCGTTTCGCCCTCCTCTGGTATTGCTATCCTAGGAGTGTTGGCTGGTACCGCAACAGCAGGGGTTTTGGCGGCTTGTTGTGTCTCGGCAGGGGTAAGAGCCGCATTCTCAGACAGCCAGTCCACAAAGTCCTTCCCGCCAAACACATTTTTCTTAATAGACGAGGCAGAAATGGACGATGCTGCTCCCCAGTTGACACGGGTTCCTGGGTACTTGTTTAGCACCTTTATCCACTGTTCTTTAATTTTGTCCCCGAGATCACTCCGGTGTTTTGCCTCGCACTGTTTGATCATAGAGGCAATGTTTGATGGTGGGTAGTCTTCGCTAGGTACTGCTGCTAAGGCCAGCCTTGCTGAGATTTGTTTGTTGTCTCGTTTATGTTCAGACAAGTGCATGCGCTGGTCAAGAGTTTGTCTGGTTCTGTTTTCCAATTCGCACTCAAGAAGGGCCATTAGCTCAGTCTTTGCACACTTGATGTCTAGGAGTTGTGGTGACGCCTTTGGCATACCATTGTCGTACCAGGTATAGACATCCTCGCCCAATTTCTGAATTTGTCCCAATATTTCAACATTAGATAGTTTTTTGAATGCATCGCAGAACTGTTTTTCTGAGAAGTTGGTTAGCTTGTACAAGATCATAACAGCTCCTGGGTTATTGTATTAGTTAAAGTAACCCAAGAGTTTTTGGCGGGAAAATTAGATGGTATCGACAAATTTAACTGGGCTGGTGTGGCCTACTAGGAACAAGCGTTGGAGCTGGAGCTTTACGCGCTGTTGGGCTTCAACAGTTTCGTACAAAGTCATCCACTCAGACGCACCAAATAGCACCGCATGACGCCACCGTCTCCCATCTGTCTCCCATCCTTTGTGTCTCAAAAACGCACCGTAGATCATCCTGCCCAGTCCAAACTGAAGTAGCCACATCGGATAATCTAGTGATTTAGGTGCGTCAAGAGACACGGTCTTTAACCTTATCATATTTTCCTCATAGATTGATGCTGCTGCTTGGTTTTATGTTTCAGCATAGGTGTAACAATTGCCATAGTAGCTGACAAAATGGTCAACGTTGTTTGTAAAAGCCAAGTAACATATTGGAGCGTTATGCGAAACAAATTAATTGCTGGCTTGGCACTGTTAGGGTCCATGGCCGTACGTGGCGAAGTAAAAAGTCCACCACCGTACCTCAAAGACGCCGTAATAGAGCTTAAGCTGAAAAACGGTGACACGTATGTGTTTCCTGGTAAGGATTGGATGGTAGTTCGTAGGGACTCGTTAGGTAAGACTGAGGCCAGCGTACCTGATAAGAAGGTTTGTCCTACCTGCCAAGTTTGCCAGGAACCGAAGATCAACAACGATTCCGACGCCCTTTTGCGAAAGATAGCCGCACAAAACAAGGAGATAGCTAGGCTGACTGGTATCTTAACATCAACGGCAGAGGCCAGGCCATCGTCTCCTACGCCATGTTTGCCGTCCCCCACCCAATCGCCTCCTGTTGCTGTCCAATCTGAAAGCAAGCTAAACAGAGTATCGGCTATTGTTGGGTTAGGACTTCAATATGCCGTGGTGGAAGATGAGTTTGGTCAATATTTAAGCACCTCGCTAGCTCCGATAGCTGGTGTTCAGTATTCCCGAGTCGTTTTTGATGAATATTCGGTGGTGTTAGGCGCTATGTCTAACCAAACTTATTTACTCGGAGTAGGATATGATTGGTAGGTTAACTGTTCTTAGCTCTCTCTGGTCAGCATATTGTTTTGCTGGCCCAGTTGTTGTTAGCACCAGGCCAGACCAGGGCGACATTGTTATTGATGCTGGGATCTCCATAGGACTAAGGGCTGGCGACAAGGTGTGCGTAAGGGAAGGGAAGGTGTGCGGCAAGGTATCAACCGTTTTGCCAGCGTTGGCTTATGTGGCGATGGAAAATGTGAGCAGCGTCGCGATTGGCATGCCAACCTGCAAGCCGGATGACCAGTCGTCATCATTGCTGCCATCCACACCGTGGCGTATACCAAAAATTAGGTTGCCAACTGCCGATCTGTCGTTTTTCCCTTTGTACACCGTTGCTGCCCTTGTTAGCCCGCAGACAACAGCGACCTACAATAAGCTAACCTTTATTAATGGTCGCCTTGCTTCCGAAGGTGCAGTCTCGCAAGCCCTGCTTGGTGTTAAGTTATCATTAGCATTTCCGCTAGGTTCCCGGCAATTAGTAAGGCTATCGGCAAAAGCCAAAGCCTACAAGCCTGACGCTTTTGCCAATGAGGTAGACCCAGTCGTGAGTGCTACGATAGAGGGACAGGTGTTTGGCGGTTCGGTAGAATGGGCACCTCTTAATGCCAGGATAGGCCCTGGTTGGGTTTCAGCGTCCATAGGAGCTGACGCGCAGGACTCACGGCTAACAATAAAGGCAGTGCAGGGCGGCGCAGCAAATGTTATCACTTCCCAAGTATTGGTTGGCTCTGTAGCAGGTTCTCTTGATTATTTTTTGCCAATCGATACAGATTCTTTCCTGTCCTTTGGTGGAACTGTTCTTATTCCTGTGGTGTCCTCAACAAAATTTTCTCCTCCTGACCAAGTAGTTATTGATCAAGCCTTAGGACATGCAAGGTCTAGCGTGGCACTTGAGCTTTCGATAGGTTACAGCTTCAAGTAGTTTAGGAGGCTATATGGGAAAGATACTAGTTTTGTCGGTTTTTGTGACCCTGTTTGGATGCGGTAAGCGCATTGATGCGGTTAATGTTGCTCCTGGCAAAATTGGCGATACTGGGAGCGTGGGGCCAGAAGGAAAACCTGGGGAAAGAGGGCCGGAGGGAATCCGTGGGCCAACTGGCGAACCAGGCGGACCAGTAGGACCACAAGGTCCAATAGGACCAGCTGGTTCGACAGGCCCGAGGGGACCAGAGGGAGCCACAGGGCTGCAGGGGTATCCAGGCCCGCAGGGGCAAAAAGGTGAAAAAGGCGACCTGGGTCCTCGCGGCCCAGAAGGCCCAACAGGGCAACAAGGTCCTAAGGGCGACAAAGGTGACAAGGGAGAAAAAGGCGATGTCGGTGCGAGAGGACCTTCTGGCGCTGCTGGGACAGCCGGTCTGGCAGGTGTTGGCTGCCAGTTCTCCGAAACAGCCGACAGCTATTCAGTTCGCTGCCAAAATGGTGGTTTCACGCAGCCAAAATTTCACACCGAAACGATTACTGTTTGCGTTAGTGTGGCTGGCACCCTAATGCGGAAAGATATAAAGGTACTGGCTTTGGGTGGTGTTAGCAGTAAAAATGCAGATGATACCGCTGACCCTGAACTCCCAACTGGCTGCTAAAGGACATCAAAATGAGAAAACTGATAGTAGTTGCGCTTTTCCTAGCAACGTCTGCTTTTTCCCAAATAGTGGTTCCTGATAACGAATTGGCTGTCCCAATCCCTAATGCACTGCCAGTACCAGAAGAAATTATTGTAATTATGAAAAATGGATTGGTAAGAAGGTACAGTCCTAGCGAGTGGGCTGTTACCAGAAAAGGCAGTGTTACCAATTCTGACACGAAAATTGTGGAAAGAGTGGTAACTGTTGTGCAACCGCAGCAACGCAACACTGTTGGTGTCTCCGTTGGGTACGGGTTCTCAGGGTTAAACTCCGCAAGAGAACAAGATGGCGGTGTCACCATCTGGAAAGAAAAAGCGCCAATAGTGGGCGCCTTTTATTCTAGATCTATGGAATCATGGTCGCTTATGCTAAACTGGTACTCTAACGAAACTGTGGCACTTGGTAGTGGGTTATCTTTTTAGGCGGTGTTGTTATGGGTCAGACTACTGTGTCAGCCAATCTTGACGGTGAAGTGCTAATGATTTCCTATCGTTATCTGTTGCAGCAGGGCGATAGCATAATGCCAGTTCCGTTGTCAGTGGTCGTAACTTACGAAAACACATCGACACTAGGGACTACGAATGTTGTCAGTGTTGCTACCATTGCCGTTGACCCAGCTTCCATATTAGCCGACCAAAAAGCACAAACCATACAAATAAGACTACTTAACCCACGATATAGAAACAACCTGTACGTCTCAGTTAGCGAGAATAGAAACAACACACCAACGGTCACAAAAGTGGCTGTGCTTTTTGCCACTGACTCAGTGGTGACTCCCAACAATCCAATTAGGGACGAGATAGAGTTATTGCCTCAGCCGTCTGATGAATTTCTTGGGACATATAGGCCGTTTGTGCAGTTAGAAAACAATCCAGGCCTACCCGCCAATAACAACATCACACTTCCCGAAGTGTCTTTGTTGGGCAACGTTTACGAGTTGGCAGATGGTCTAGACTATGTGCAAGGGGAACCAAAAATCGGCTTAGTTGATGGAAAGCTTTCGCTATTGGATGGCATTTGGGTGGAAAATAGCTCATACAATCTATTGCCAGATCCAAGCTTTTCTGAGCCATTGATTTGGGAACTTTTTGCTCCTGGGCAGTCAGTGTCCTTGACACTCTTAGCCAACGAAAGCTACACTGTTAATCAGTTAACTATGTCAATTGCCAGTCCAAACCCGTTTTCGGCCATGGACGTGTCGTTGCTAAAATGGCCAAACCACATCAGTATTCCCACTGGTCAACCCTATTTGGCCTTTTCCGTCTTTGCCAAGTTGTCATCATCTGTAGTGCAAACATTCCAGGTCACGCTAGAATTTTTCGACGCCATTGGTTCTTCCTTATCAACAGTGACTAATAACAGTACACTGTCTCCGTCAAAATTGTTTAGTGAGTTAGCGTGTGCTTTTGATGTCCCAGCGCTAGCCACCTCTCTTACCATTAAGTTTGGCATGGTTCTTATTACCGAGAAGTTGTTGGTAGTAATGATGTGGCCACAGTTAGAACCCTCTGCTGTTGCTACGTCCAGAGTTTATCCGACAGATGGCATCAGGGAACTAGACATACTAAGAACTACTAGCCAATTTGAGATAGCGGCCCCACTTTATGTGTCACTAAACATATTGTTTCGTGAGTCTCAGTACATTCTTGGATTACTAGACACTACCACTGCTCTACTTTCTGGTATTCAATGGGCCGTATCTGGCAACCGTATGTCGTTCAGAGTATACGATGGTGCTGGCAATGTTTCCTATACTACTTCGGACGCCTTTTCGGCAGCAGAGGGTGATAACACAAGATTGGCTTTTTGGCTAACCGCCACAAGCGTGGAATTTTTTGTTAATGATGTTACTATTTCTTCTCATGCGTTAGTGTATGCATTACCAGCCGTCACTAAGACGGTGCTAGTAGGAAACCTTCACCAAGCCAACCAAACAACGCAATCGAAAATAACTGGCCTGCGCGTATCTAAGATCAAACCATCGTAAGGCAGGGGCCAACTGGCCCCTGCATCAACCTATCAATATTCGCCTGACAAGACTGCTTTCCAACTAGTCTCACCGGTTGGTGCCGAGTTTGCGTTCGAGTTAACCACAAATCCAGTGGTTGCTTTTGACTGGTATGTCCAGGTTCGCCCATCTTGGCCAGTAATAGTAATTGAGTAAGCGGTGGACGAGAAAGCTGTGGCAAAAGTCACAGTAGCTGTCTTCGGGTTCCCTGAGAAATTGACAGCCGGTATCGTCCCAGCTTTCAGTGCGGCTGACCCAATGCCAGACGGGCCAGTAACCCCGAGCCCAGTGATGCCCTGAACGCCTGTCACGCCAGTAAGCCCAGTCACACCAGTCAATCCAGTGTTCCCTTGGACACCTGTGTTTCCTTGAACCCCAGTTGTACCTTGGACACCAGTAACACCGCGTAGTCCAGTCACACCAGTCAATCCAGTGTTTCCTTGAATGCCAGTGGAGCCCTGGACGCCAGTGGTACCCTGAACACCTGTTGAGCCCTGAACCCCAGTCACGCCAGTCAGCCCAGTCACGCCAGTAAGCCCAGTGTTTCCCTGGACGCCTGTGGAGCCCTGGACGCCAGTGGTCCCCTGGACGCCTGTGGCTCCCTGAACCCCAGTCACACCAGTCAACCCAGTCACACCAGTCAACCCGGTGGCTCCTTGGACTCCTGTACTTCCCTGGACTCCTGTACTTCCCTGGACGCCTGTGGCTCCCTGAACGCCTGTGGCTCCCCGAACCCCAGTCACACCAGTCAATCCAGTCACACCAGTCAATCCAGTGTTTCCTTGGACTCCGGTGGCTCCCTGGGCCCCAGTTGTACCTTGGACGCCCGTGTTGCCCTGAACGCCAGTCACACCAGTCAATCCAGTGTTTCCTTGGACTCCGGTGGCTCCCTGGACCCCAGTTGTACCTTGGACGCCCGTGTTGCCCTGAACCCCAGTCACACCAGTCAATCCAGTCACGCCAATAAGCCCAGTGTTTCCCTGGACGCCTGTGGAGCCCTGGACGCCAGTGGTACCCTGAACCCCAGTCACACCAGTCAATCCAGTCACACCAGTCAATCCAGTGTTTCCTTGGACGCCTGTGGAGCCCTGGACGCCAGTGGAGCCCTGAACGCCAGTGGTACCCTGAACGCCGGTGTTGCCCTGGACCCCAGTCACACCAGTCAATCCAGTGTTTCCCTGGACGCCTGTGGCTCCCCGAACCCCAGTCACACCAGTCAATCCAGTGTTTCCTTGGACGCCAGTGTTTCCTTGAACCCCAGTGGCTCCTTGAACCCCAGTATTTCCCTGGACGCCAGTCACACCAGTAAGCCCAGTATTTCCCTGAACCCCAGTACTTCCTTGAATGCCCGTTGTACCCTGGACTCCCGTGTTGCCCTGAACCCCAGTCACACCAGTCAACCCAGTCACACCAGTCAACCCGGTGGCTCCTTGGACTCCTGTACTTCCCTGGACGCCTGTGGCTCCCTGAACCCCAGTCACACCAGTAAGCCCAGTATTTCCTTGGACGCCAGTGTTGCCCTGAACCCCAGTGGCTCCTTGGACGCCCGTGGAGCCTTGGACCCCAGTCGCGCCGGTAAGCCCAGTATTTCCTTGGACCCCAGTGGCTCCTTGGACTCCTGTGTTGCCCTGGACTCCTGTACTTCCCTGAACGCCTGTGGCTCCCTGAACCCCAGTCACACCAGTAAGCCCAGTATTTCCTTGTGTGCCAGTATCACCCTGAACCCCAGTCACACCAGTCAACCCAGTGGCTCCTTGGACGCCCGTGTTGCCCTGAACTCCTGTCTGGCCGTCAACACCAGTAGTGCCTTGGACGCCTGTGGAGCCCCTAACTCCTGTGGCTCCTTGTACGCCTTGTACGCCTGTGGCTCCTTGGACCCCAGTTTGCCCTTGCACTCCGGTCGCCCCATCAACGCCAGTCTGACCCTGAACCCCTGTCTCACCTTGGACGCCTGTGGCTCCTTGGATTCCTGTTTCGCCCCGAACGCCAGTATTTCCCCGAACGCCAGTATTTCCCTGGATGCCTGTCTCACCCTGAACCCCAGTCGTTCCATCAACACCAGTTTCACCTTGGACGCCAGTGGCTCCTTGAACACCAGTTTGGCCATCAATGCCTGTGGTGCCTTGGACACCTGTCTGGCCATCTATACCAGTATCACCTCTGACACCAGTGGCTCCCTTAACGCCCGTCTCACCTTGGACTCCGGTAGCGCCGTCAACACCAGTCTGGCCATCTACCCCAGTGGCTCCCTTAACTCCGGTTGCACCAGCAACACCTGTGGCTCCATGGACCCCAGTGGGGCCTTGGACTCCAGTCTCACCTTGCACTCCGGTCGCCCCATCAACGCCAGTCTGACCCTGAATGCCAGTATCTCCCTGAATGCCAGTATCGCCCTGAATGCCAGTATCGCCCTGAATGCCTGTCTCACCCTGAACCCCAGTCGAGCCTTTGACACCCGTCTCACCTTGAACCCCAGTGGGGCCTTTTACTCCCGTGGTTCCAGAAACACCAGTCTCACCTGCTACTCCGGTTGCACCATAAACGCCGGTTTCACCCTGGATGCCTGTCTCACCCTGAACACCAGTTTGGCCATTTATTCCAGTCTCGCCTTGGACTCCAGTTGTCCCATCAACGCCAGTAAAGCCTTGGACTCCTGTGGCTCCCTTAACGCCAGTCGAGCCTTGGACTCCGGTCTCACCCTGGACACCAGTCTGGCCCTCAACACCTGTCTCACCTTGGACGCCAGTTTGGCCCTGCACTCCGGTTTGACCATCTACGCCGGTTTCACCTTGAACCCCTGTGCTGCCCTGAACCCCAGTCGAGCCTTTGACGCCAGTTGAACCATTAACTCCTGTGGCTCCTTGGACCCCAGTCTCACCCTGAACCCCAGTGGTTCCATCAACACCTGTGGCACCATCTACACCAGTGGTGCCCTGAACCCCGGTTTCACCTTGGACACCAGTAGTCCCATCAACACCGGTCTGTCCATCTACACCTGTCTCACCTTGAACCCCAGTGGAGCCTTTGACGCCAGTCGAGCCATTAACTCCTGTGGCTCCTTGGACTCCAGTATCACCCTGTACCCCAGTCTGGCCATCAACACCGGTTTCACCTTGGACCCCAGTTGCCCCATCAACACCAGTCTCACCTCTGACTCCGGTGGCCCCCTGGACACCAGTGTTTCCTTGGACTCCGGTTTGGCCAGCAATGCCAGTTTCGCCTTGGACTCCTGTCTCGCCCTGAATTCCTGTGGTTCCATCAACACCAGTCTCGCCCTGAATGCCAGTGGCTCCTTGTACACCAGTGGAGCCCTTGACGCCAGTCGTCCCATCAACACCAGTGGCCCCTTGGACTCCGGTCGCCCCATCAACACCAGTCTGACCATCTATGCCAGTGGCCCCAGCAATGCCAGTTTCGCCTTGGACTCCTGTGGCCCCTTTAACACCCGTGTTTCCTTGAACCCCTGTGGCCCCATCAACGCCAGTTGCCCCATCAACACCGGTTTCACCTTGGACCCCGGTCTCACCAGCAACCCCTGTGGAGCCTTGGACGCCAGTGGCCCCTTGGACGCCAGTGGCCCCTTGGACGCCAGTGGCCCCTTGGACGCCAGTGGCCCCTTGGACGCCAGTGGCTCCTTGGACCCCGGTCTCACCCTGAACACCCGTGGCGCCTTGGACACCTGTTGTGCCTTGGATGCCCGTTTCGCCCTGAACACCGGTCGTCCCATCAACCCCGGTCTGACCATCTATACCAGTAGCTCCTTGGACACCAGTCTGCCCATTTACTCCGGTCTCGCCCTGGACCCCAGTCTGGCCATTAGCACCCGTCTCACCTTGGACCCCGGTCTCACCAGCAACACCAGTGGAGCCTTGCACTCCAGTGCTTCCCTTAACCCCGGTTGGTCCTTGGACCCCAGTTTCGCCTTGTACACCGGTCGCCCCATCAACACCGGTCTCACCCTGGACCCCAGTCTGGCCATCAACACCGGTCTCACCCTGGACACCGGTCTCACCTCTGACTCCGGTGGCTCCAATGACACCAGTGTTTCCTTGGACGCCTGTCTCGCCCTGGACCCCAGTGGTTCCATCAACACCAGTATCACCCTGAGTTCCAGTGGCTCCTTGGACACCGGTGGAGCCTTTGACCCCAGTCTGACCATCTACTCCAGTTTCACCTTGGACGCCAGTCACACCAGTCAACCCAGTGACCCCTTGGACGCCAGTAGCTCCTTGGACGCCCGTTTCGCCCTGAACACCGGTAGTTCCATCAACACCAGTTTGACCGTCTATGCCTGTGGAGCCTTGAACCCCAGTCTGGCCATCAATGCCAGTTTCACCTTGTACGCCAGTGGCACCTTGGACTCCGGTCTCACCTTGGACTCCAGTTTGACCATCTACGCCTGTGAATCCTTGGACTCCAGTTTGACCATCTACGCCAGTTTCACCTTGTACTCCGGTGTCACCAGAGACGCCAGTGCTCCCCTGGACGCCAGTGCTTCCCTTAACCCCAGTCGGTCCTTGAACGCCCGTCTCACCTTGCACTCCAGTTTCGCCCTGAACCCCAGTCTGGCCATCTACGCCGGTCGCCCCATCAATCCCAGTCGGTCCCTGAACACCGGTAGCTCCCTTGGCACCTGTTGAGCCCTGAACCCCAGTGGTTCCATCAACACCAGTCGGTCCTTGGACACCTGTGGTTCCTTTAACCCCAGTCTCACCTTGAATACCTGTGGAGCCTTGGACGCCTGTTTCGCCTTGTACGCCTGTTTCGCCTTGTACGCCGGTCGCCCCAACAACGCCAGTTTGGCCATCAACACCCGTTTCGCCCTGAACCCCAGTCTCACCACTGACACCCGTTTCACCTTGGACTCCGGTAGCCCCGTCAACACCAGTCGATCCTTGGACGCCCGTGGCTCCATTGACACCTGTGGAGCCCTTGATGCCAGTGGTTCCTTGTACCCCAGTCTGACCATCTACCCCAGTCTGACCAGCAACGCCGGTTTCACCCTGAACCCCTGTGGCTCCATCAACACCAGTTGGGCCTTGTACGCCCGTGGCTCCATCTACCCCAGTCTCACCCTGAACCCCAGTCGCCCCATCAATGCCTGTGGAGCCCTGGACACCAGTATTTCCCTGAACCCCAGTTTCACCTTGGACACCAGTTGTCCCAGCAACGCCAGTGTAGCCCTGAATGCCAGTATCACCTTGGACGCCAGTCTCACCTTGTACCCCAGTCTCACCAGCAACACCAGTTTCGCCCTGAACCCCTGTGGCTCCATCAATACCAGTTTCGCCCTGAATGCCGGTGGCTCCTTGGACACCTGTGGAGCCTTGGATGCCAGTCTGACCTTGGACCCCAGTCTGACCGTCAACGCCAGTGGAGCCTTGGACCCCTGTCTCACCCTGGACACCGGTCTGGCCAGCAACACCAGTATTGCCCTGAACTCCAGTGGTGCCTTGTATGCCAGTTTCACCCTGAACCCCTGTTTGTCCGTCTATACCAGTCTCGCCTTGGACGCCAGTCTCACCTTGGACGCCCGTCTCACCCTGAACCCCAGTTTGCCCTTCTACACCAGTGGAGCCTTGGATTCCAGTCTCGCCTTGGACGCCTGTGGAGCCTTGAATGCCAGTATTTCCCTGAACCCCAGTCTCACCTTGCACCCCAGTCTGGCCATCGATACCAGTCTCGCCTTGTACTCCGGTAGCCCCATCAATCCCAGTTGTTCCTTGTACACCTGTGGAACCCTGGATGCCAGTTTCACCCTGGACCCCAGTCTGGCCGTCTATCCCAGTTTCGCCTTGGACGCCTGTGTTGCCCTGAATGCCAGTAGAGCCTTGGACCCCAGTCTCACCTTGGACCCCAGTCGCACCTTGTACTCCGGTAGCCCCATCAACCCCAGTCTGTCCGTCTATACCAGTCTCACCCTGGATACCTGTGGAGCCCTGAACACCGGTAGTACCTTGGACACCAGTCTCGCCTTGTACTCCAGTGGAGCCTTGAACCCCTGTCTCACCTTGAATACCGGTCTGGCCATCAATGCCAGTTTCACCTTGGATACCAGTGGAGCCCTGAACACCAGTTTCACCTTGGACACCGGTCTGGCCGTCAACGCCTGTGGAGCCTTGAACACCTGTATCACCTTGTACACCGGTCTGGCCATCAATGCCAGTTTCACCCTGGACACCGGTCTGGCCGTCAACGCCTGTGGAGCCTTGAACACCTGTCTCACCTTGCACGCCAGTTTCACCCTGGACGCCAGTTTCACCTTGGACGCCAGTTTCACCTTGGACGCCAGTCTCACCTTGGACACCGGTCTGGCCATCAATACCAGTTTCACCTTGGACGCCAGTTTCACCTTGGACGCCAGTTTCACCTTGGACGCCAGTTTCACCTTGGACGCCAGTCTCACCTTGGACGCCAGTCTGGCCATCAATACCAGTCTCACCTTGGACACCTGTGGAGCCCTGGATACCTGTGGAGCCCTGGATACCTGTGGAGCCCTTAACACCTGTCTCACCTTGCACACCGGTCTGGCCATCAATACCAGTTTCACCTTGGACGCCAGTTTCACCTTGGACACCGGTCTGGCCATCAATACCAGTTTCACCTTGGACACCTGTGGAGCCCTGGATACCTGTGGAGCCCTGAACACCAGTTTCACCCTGAACCCCAGTTGTCCCATCAACGCCTGTGGCTCCCTGGATGCCTGTCTCACCCTGAACGCCCGTTCCGCCTTGGACACCGGTTGGACCTTGTACTCCGGTCGCTCCGTCAATGCCAGTTTGGCCGTCCACACCTGTGGAGCCCTGAACACCGGTTTGGCCATCTACGCCGGTCGCCCCATCAACCCCAGTCGCGCCTTGTACTCCGGTCGCCCCATCAACCCCGGTCTCACCTTGGACACCAGTCTGGCCATCAATGCCAGTAGTTCCTTTGATGCCTGTTGCGCCTTGCACACCAGTGTTGCCCTGAACCCCTGTCTCACCCTGGATACCAGTGATTCCCTGAATCCCGGTCTGGCCGTCTACGCCCGTCTCACCTTGGATGCCAGTGTTTCCTTGGACCCCGGTCGCCCCGTCAATACCAGTTTGGCCACCAACACCTGTGGTTCCTTGTACCCCAGTCTGGCCATCAATGCCAGTTTCACCTTGGATACCAGTGGAGCCCTGAACACCAGTTTCACCTTGGACACCGGTGGCTCCGTCAACACCAGTCGAGCCTTGGATACCCGTGGAGCCTTGGATACCTGTGGAGCCTTGGATACCTGTGGAGCCTTGGATACCTGTGGAGCCTTGGACCCCAGTTTCACCCTGTACGCCGGTCGCCCCATCAACACCAGTTTCGCCTTGAACGCCAGTGGAGCCATCTATTCCCGTCTCACCCTGAATTCCTGTGGTTCCCTGAATACCAGTGGTTCCTTGGATGCCTGTTTGGCCTTGGACCCCAGTCGCCCCATCAACCCCTGTCTCACCTTGGACACCAGTCTGTCCATCTACACCAGTCTCACCAACAATGCCAGTTTCGCCCTGAACGCCTGTTTGACCCGCGACGCCAGTGGTTCCCTGGACACCTGTGGTGCCCAGGACCCCTGTCTCACCCTGGATACCTGTGGTCCCGTCTATCCCAGTCTCACCTTGGACCCCAGTCTGTCCATCTATACCTGTGGAGCCCCGAACACCAGTCTCACCTTGAACACCCGTGGTGCCCTGAACCCCAGTCTCGCCTTGGATGCCTGTTTCGCCTTGGATACCTGTTTCGCCTTGGACTCCGGTTTCACCTTGGACTCCAGTGGTTCCCTGGACTCCAGTGGTTCCGTCAACACCAGTTTGACCTTGGACTCCGGTCTCACCTTGGACCCCAGTCGCCCCATCAACCCCGGTCTGTCCGTCTACTCCGGTCTCGCCTTGGACTCCTGTGGTTCCACGAACTCCAGTCTGCCCGTCTATGCCGGTAGAGCCTTGTACACCGGTCTGGCCATCAATGCCAGTATCACCCTGAATGCCGGTAGAGCCTTGTACGCCAGTCTGTCCATCTACACCAGTTTCACCCTGAATGCCAGTGGTGCCTTGTACTCCGGTGGCCCCGTCTACCCCAGTCCAGCCTTGGACACCAGTTTCGCCTTGGATACCTGTGGTTCCGTCTATCCCAGTCTCGCCTTGGACCCCAGTTTGCCCATCTACGCCAGTCTCGCCTTGGACTCCAGTGGAGCCTCGTACACCTGTGGTTCCATGAACACCAGTGGAGCCTTGGACCCCTGTCTCGCCTTGAACCCCTGTCTGTCCATCTATACCTGTTTCACCCTGAATGCCAGTCTGCCCGTCTATCCCAGTCTCGCCTTGTACTCCGGTAGCCCCATCAACGCCTGTGAAGCCTTGGATGCCAGTCTCACCCTGGACACCAGTCTGTCCGTTTATACCTGTTTCACCTTGAATGCCCGTGGTTCCTTGGACGCCAGTTTCACCCTGAATGCCAGTTTCGCCTTGGACACCAGTCTGTCCGTCCACGCCTGTGGTTCCATCAACCCCAGTCTCGCCTTGGACGCCTGTGAAGCCTTGCACGCCGGTTTCACCAGCTATGCCTGTCTCACCTTGGACACCGGTCTGGCCGTCAACGCCAGTGGAACCCTGAACCCCTGTCTCACCTTGGACACCAGTGGAGCCCTGGACGCCAGTATGGCCACTTATGCCGGTTTCACCTTGGACCCCTGTCTCACCCTGAATACCTGTCTCACCTTGGACCCCGGTCGCCCCGTCAACACCGGTAGAACCTTGAACCCCAGTCTCGCCTTGGACTCCGGTCGCCCCATCAACCCCAGTCTGTCCGCTCACTCCGGTGGAGCCTTGGACGCCCGTGGCTCCCTGAATACCTGTCTCACCTTGGACACCGGTAGTTCCATCAACACCGGTGGCGCCTTGGACACCAGTCTGTCCATTTACTCCGGTCTCACCCTTAACGCCAGTGGAGCCTTGGACGCCAGTATGGCCACTTATGCCGGTTTCACCTTGGACCCCTGTCTCACCCTGAATACCTGTCTCACCTTGGACACCAGTGGTGCCTTGGACGCCAGTGGTTCCCTGAACCCCAGTCTCTCCTTGTACACCCGTGGAGCCTTGTACTCCTGTCTCACCTTGGACCCCTGTGGTTCCTTGAACCCCGGTAGTCCCGTCAACTCCGGTCTGGCCGTCAACTCCGGTCTGGCCGTCTACACCGGTGGCACCTTGGACACCTGTTTGTCCGTCTACACCGGTGGAGCCATGGACACCTGTTGCACCATCAACTCCGGTCTCACCTTGGACACCTGTGGCTCCTTGAACCCCAGTCTCTCCGTCCATACCAGTTTCACCCTGAATGCCAGTAGTGCCTTGGACACCTGTGGTTCCTTGGACGCCGGTATCACCCTGAATGCCAGTGGCGCCTAGAACCCCCGTTTCACCTTGGACCCCAGTTTGACCGTCTACACCGGTGGTGCCTTGGACCCCGGTTTCGCCTTGTATTCCTGTCGCCCCATCAACTCCTGTCGAGCCTTGGACGCCAGTAGAGCCTTGCACTCCAGTCTCACCCTGGACACCAGTAGAGCCTTGAACCCCAGTCGCCCCATCAACACCAGTGGTTCCATCAACCCCAGTCTCACCTTGAACACCTGTGGAGCCTTGGACTCCGGTGGCCCCATCAACTCCGGTTTGGCCGCTTATGCCTGTCTCACCCTGGACCCCCGTCTCACCTTGAACACCCGTGGTGCCCTGGACCCCAGTTTCGCCTTGGACACCAGTCTGCCCATCTATTCCAGTCTCACCTTGGACTCCGGTCGCCCCATCAACTCCAGTATCGCCTTTAATGCCCGTCTCACCTTGAACCCCAGTTTGTCCTTCTATACCAGTGGAGCCTTGGACCCCTGTCTGACCATCTACACCAGTCTCGCCTTGGACCCCAGTCTCGCCAGCAACACCAGTCTCACCCTGAACCCCAGTGGTTCCATCAACACCAGTCGGTCCTTGGACACCCGTGGTTCCTCGGATGCCAGTGGAGCCTTGGACACCAGTCTCACCAGCAACGCCAGTCTCACCAGCAACGCCAGTCTCACCTTGGACACCCGTCTCACCTTGGACACCCGTCTCACCTTGGACACCAGTCTCGCCTTTGGTACCAGTTTGGCCATCTATACCAGTGGAGCCTTGGACACCCGTCTCACCCTGGACACCAGTCTCACCTTTGATACCAGTTTGGCCATCTATACCAGTGGAGCCTTGGACTCCCGTCTCACCCTGAATGCCAGTAGCACCAGAGACACCAGTTTCGCCTTGGACTCCAGTCTCGCCTTGTACCCCGGTCGCCCCATCAACCCCAGTCGAGCCCTGAACTCCGGTTTCACCCTGAATGCCAGTGGTACCATCTATGCCCGTCTCACCTTGGACTCCCGTGGTTCCCTGAATGCCAGTGGTACCATCTACGCCCGTCTCACCTTGGACACCAGTCTCACCTTGGACACCAGTCTCACCTTGGACACCAGTTGCCCCATCTATACCAGTCTCGCCCTGGACTCCTGTCTCACCCTGAACCCCAGTGGAGCCTTGGACACCAGTGGAGCCTTGTACTCCGGTCGCTCCGTCAACCCCAGTTTGGCCATCAACACCTGTGAAACCTTGGACACCAGTCTCACCTTGGACTCCAGTAGCGCCATCAACCCCAGTTTGCCCATCTATACCAGTCTCGCCTTGGACGCCCGTCTCACCTTGGACACCAGTCTCGCCCTGAACCCCTGTACTGCCCTGAACGCCCGTCTCACCTTGGATGCCAGTAGTTCCCTGAACACCAGTTTGCCCGCCAATGCCAGTGGTTCCCTGAACGCCAGTCTCACCTTGGACACCTGTGGCACCATCAACTCCGGTTTGGCCATCAGCACCTGTGGTGCCCTGTACTCCGGTCGCCCCGTCAACCCCGGTCTCACCCTGGACTCCTGTCTCACCCTGAACCCCAGTCTGGCCGTCAACGCCCGTCTCACCCTGAGCCCCAGTTTCGCCAGCAAGGCCAGTCTCACCTTGGAGTCCTGTCTCACCTTGGAGTCCAGTCTCACCTTGTGAGCCGGTGTCACCCTGGTGTCCTGTTTCACCTTGTGAGCCGGTAGTTCCATGAACCCCAGTCTCACCTTGGAGTCCAGCTAGCCCTGTTGCTCCCTGAGTACCGCTAAGGTTACCCTGGATGACCCAAGTACCGCCAATTTTTTGGTAATAGTCACCAGTGCTACTGTCCAAATAAAAGTCGCCGTCAACCCCTGTGCCTCCTGGCGGCACACCTGGATCTGTGTACCAGGTGCTACCAGCTAGGCCAGTGTCCCCTTGCAAGCCAGTAGTGCCATTAGCTCCTGTTTGCCCTGCCACCCCGCCAAGCCCGGTATCGCCCTGAGGTCCCTTTAGGTTACCCTGGATAACCCAAGTACCACCGATTTTTTGGTAATAATCGCCAGTGCTACTGTCCAAATAGTAGTCACCGTCAATCCCGGTGCCTCCGGGAGGAGCACCTGGATCTGTGTACCAGGTGCTGCCTGCTGGGCCAGTGCTGCCTGCGGGTCCCGTGCCACCAGATAGACCTGTGTCTCCTCCGCTTCCCGCGCAGGCCAATTCTATTTCATCACATGGTACAACTTGGTTATCCTCATACCAAATCAGACCGCTGCGTCGTAAGTCCTGAAACATTTGGCGGCTAAGAAATACATAATCTCTGTCAACGTCAAGAGACCCGTTCTTAGCGAATTGTATTGATCTTTTGATACCGGCGATCATTGGCAAGCTGATGATAAATGGCGAGCCGGACGTATTGTGAACTTTAACAGTGAATTTAGGTGCTGGTATTATGGTAGACAAGGTAGCCTCCTCTTAGACCCACGGCCTGGTTTGGTTTATAGGTCAAAAAGCTTGGCGACTAGGTCTTTAACCGCTTTTGTGCATTCTTGCTTGGCCAAATCGACTGTTGCCAAGCTATTATTTTCTGATATGCACAGTTCGCCGTTAAACAACTTGTAACCAAAACAAATGTTTCGTGGACTGCTCTCCAACGCATACTGGAACACCAGACCGTGCAGGGTTACTAGGGCAGTGGCTTCGTCCAAAAATTCGCCAAAATTAGCGTACTTAACAGATGCCGGTAGCAAGATCCGATGGTTAGTCAGCAGCTCATTTTGCACCTGCTCGATAAGGCTGTCAGACGCTGGCACCGTGTCCGTACAATCATGCAGTACAAGCCACTCTGGCACCTTCATTGTTGCGCCAATCAAAGAACGCAGAGACGACAGATTAACTGCGTTGTTGCGCATTTTGACGCCTACCTTAAGCAAAGTGGCCTTAATAGCTCCCAGCTCTTCGGGCGTTAAAATGTGCCCTTTTGCAGCTATCTGATTTTTCATTTGTATTTCCTCATGGCACAAGTTGCACAATTTATCCAAAAATAACTAAAAAAGGCTTGCGTTAGCATGGCCTATTAGCTAGCAGTGCCTTTCTACTAAAATAGCGCTAGCGTACAGAATATCAAAGTGGAGTTATAATGCAGTTTAGTGACACATTGAAAACCAACAGAAAGCT
>Ga0315289_10002454_pt1 | contig 28348 bp, 25 predicted proteins | sample YL17G11_40_MG_FD_203452 | JGI IMG/M metagenome (GOLD analysis project Ga0315289, IMG submission 203452) | Sediment microbial communities from Yellowstone Lake, YNP, Wyoming, USA - YL17G11_40 | ecosystem: Environmental > Aquatic > Freshwater > Lake > Sediment | place: USA: Wyoming | collected... | reverse complement strand
CCTGCTGATACCGCTCGGAGGGGCGAAACGCCATGGCCAGACTCCTTTCCAAAACCGACAGTCCATCATAGACTCCAGGGACAAAAAGAAAAGAACCTCCCTACCAGAATTGTGACACAGCCTGGGCGCTTGCCGCTGCCACCCGGCGAGCAGAAATCTCAAGAACTTGGGACGTTCCCAACTCGTTTGACGGTGCTCGTTTTGTTGAGCATATCCCTCCGAAAGTCCACGGGCAAACTTGTATGGGTCCCCACACGCGATATTTCGCGTGTGGGAGGGGTTCCCCAACGCGAAACAGAGCGCTGGGGGCCCCGAGCCCTTTGACCATGCTTGCCTGGATGCGTTTCGTTGCGCGGAAAGGCACGCTCAAGCTGCGCTTGGGCGTGGCACCCATCGACCCGGGACCTGCTCTGCCATAATCTTGTCGTAAACCTCCATGCGGCCGAGGGGCGGTTTTGATTTGACCGGGGGCGGGGTTTGGTTTAGACTTGGGGGCGTGAGAGCCTCTGTTCTGATGGCCGAGTTTGGGTTTGTGAGGAGAAAAAGCATGGTCCGGCATAAGAACGTCACCCGCCGAAACTTCCTGAAGACAACCACCGGCGTCGCCCTGGGTGCGCTGGGGTTTCCGTCCGTCATTCGCGCGACGGCCTTGGGCCAGTCCGGGAGCGTCGCGCCGAGCGAGCGGATCACGGTCGGCTGTGTGGGCACCGGGCCGCAAGGCACCTACGTCATGCAGAACTTCCTCGCCCAGGGGGACTGTCGGGTCGTCGCGATCTGCGACCTCAAGGCGCCCGTCCGCGCGGCGACCAAGAACCTGGTCGACGGGCACTATAAGAACAAGGACTGCGTCACGTACACGGACTTCCGCGAGCTGATCGCCCGGCCGGAGATCGACGTGGTCACCGTCGCGACGTGCGACCACTGGCACGTGCTCGTGGCGCTGGAGGCGGCCCGGGCAGGCAAGGACCTCTACGTCGAAAAGCCGATGGGGCTGAGTCTGGCCGAAGACCAGGCGCTGCGCGAGGTCTGCCGGCGTAACGGCACGCGCTTTCAGTTCGGGACACAGCAGCGGTCCAGCCGGGACTTTCGATTCGCCTGCGAGCTGGTGAAGAACAAGCGGATCGGCGAGCTCAAGACAATCAACGTCTGGTCGCCGGGCAGCACCTCCGGCGGGCCGCGGAATCCGGTCCAGCCGCCCGATTGGATCGATTATGATATGTGGCTCGGGCCGGCGCCGTATCATGCGTACACGCCCGACCGCGTCACGAACCAGTGGTGGTGGTTCATCTCGGACTATGCCCTGGGCTTCATCGCCGGCTGGGGCGTGCACCCGCTCGACATCGCCCTGTGGGGTCTCGGGGACAAGATGCCGTGCCCGCTTCAGATCGAGGGCAAGGGCCAGTGGCCCGATCCCAACGGCGTGTGCGATACGGCCGTCAATTGGGACGTCGTCTGCAAGCTCGACAACGGAGTCACAATGAACTTCACCGGCTGGCCGACGCGCGACGAGTGGGTCAAGCGGTACGGGCAGATCGAATCGCACGGCACGGCGTTCGAAGGAACCGACGGCTGGGTCGTCGTGGACCGGGCCCGCATCCAGGCCCATCCGAAGGGACTGCTCGAGACCCAGTGGGGCCCGAACGACACCCGGCTGTACGAGAGCAACAACCACGCGCGGAACCTGCTCGACTGCGTGCGCAGCCGCCAGGACACGATTTGCCCGATCGACGTGGCCGTGCAGGCGGATACGCTGTGCCAGATCAGCGACGTCGCCATCCGGCTCGAACAGAAACTGCGCTGGGACCCGGCCCAGGAGCGCTTCGTCGGTAACGACACCGCCAACCGCCGGCTGGTCCGCGCGATGCGCAGCCCCTGGCGGTTATGATTGTGGATTGTCATCTCGACCGGAGGCCCGCCCGGCGGGCCGCAGTGGAGAGATCTGGCTGGGAATGAGCGCTACGCAATGCTCGCGGCCAGATGTCTCGACTACGCTTCGCTCCGCTCGACATGACATACATCCGGGTGGTAGCCTCAAGGCCGAAGGCGTTGGGGCTGGCCGACGCCCGGGTAGCATATTTTGACAGGAGAGAAGTATGAAGAAGATGGCAGTAGTGCTTCTGGTGTGCACGGCGGTTGCCGCGTGCAGCGCCGCGCAGGGCGAGAAGGACGAGGGGTGGATTACCCTTCTCAACGGCAGGAACCTCGACGGCTGGCAGGCCAGCGAGAACCAGGGAACGTTCACCGTCAAGGACGGCGAGCTGGTCGTGAACGGCGCCCGCAGCCACCTGTTCTATACCGGCCCCGTCCGGCGCCACAACTTCAAGAACTTCGAGTTCCGGGCCGACGTCAAGACGACGAAAGGCAGCAACTCGGGCATCTATTTCCACACCGCATGGCAGCCGACCGACTGGCCGGCCAGGGGCTTCGAATGCCAAGTCAATACGACCCACAGCGACCGCAAGAAGACGGGCGGGCTGTATAACGTTCAGGACGTGATGGACAACGCGCCTTCGAAGGACGGCGAGTGGTTCAACTACTACATCAAGGTCGAGGGCCAGCACGTCATCATCAAAATCGACGGCAAGACTACCGTCGATTGGACCCAGCCGGAAGACTATAAGCCGCCGCAAGGAATGCCCGAACGCAAGATCGGCCAAGGCACCATCGCCATCCAGGGCCACGCCCCCAAGAGCCTCGTCTACTTCAAGAATATCGCGATCCGGCCGCTGGACCCGCTCAAGGTCGTCGTCGTCACGGGCGGGCACGACTTCGAGCACGACCCATTCTTCGCGATGTTCCAGGGTTACAAGGACATCAAGTACGTCGAGGCCGCCCAGAAGAATGATAGCGAGCTGTTCGAGGACATCAGCAACTGGGACTACGATGTCATCGTCCTGTACAACATGAGTCAGAACATCTCGCCGAAGCGCCAGGCGAATTTCAAGAGCCTGCTGAAGGAAAAGGGCATCGGGCTGGTCGCACTGCACCACGCCGAGGGTGCGTTCAACACATGGGAAGACTACCGCCAGATCATCGGCGCCCGGTATCCGCTCAAGGAGCAGCAGATCGACGGCAAGCAGTACGCCACCGGCACCTATGACCACGATATGGAGGTGAACGTCAAGATCGCCGACCGCGAGCACCCGATCACCCGCGGCCTGAGCGACTTCACGATTCACGATGAGACCTACAAGGGTAACTGGTTCGCCGCGGACAATCACGTCCTGCTGACCACAGACCATCCGAGGAGCGACACCACGATTTGCTGGACCCGGCCGTATGGCGACACCCGCGTCGTGTTCCTTCAACTCGGCCACGATTCGAAAGCCTACGTCAATCCGAATCTGCGCCAGTTGATCGTCCGCGCCATCCGCTGGTCCGCCGGGGACCTGAATTAGAATTTTGCATGATTGCTTGAGTAAGAAGGAGAATCCTATGTCGTCGCAGGTGAATCGTCGCAGTTTCATGAAGCAGTCGCTGGCGGCCTCGGCCGGCGGGGTGTTGGCCGTGAAGACCGGGCAGGGGGCACAGCCCAATGGGCCCGCCATCAAGGTGGAGCCGAACTCGAAGGCGACGCTGCCGCTGGGCAAGATCGGCAATCTGCAGGTCAGCCGGATGCTGCTGGGCGGCAACCTCCTGACGCACTACACGCACAGCCGGGACCTGAAGTATGTGTACAATCTCTGTGCACACTACAATACGGAAGACAAGATCCACGAGACGATGGCCATCGCCGAGGCCCACGGCATCAACACGCTGTCCATCCACAACCCACCGGGAATCGTGGCGATGCTGAAGCGCTATCGCCAGCGCTACGGCGGCAAGATTCAGTGGATTATCTGCCCCATCGCCGAAATCACCGACGACATGAAGGGCTATGCCGACATGACCAAAGAGCTGGTCGATGAAGGCTCCGAGGCCATCTATCTCTGGGGCGTCCGCTCGGATGTCCTCGTCGCCCAGGGCCGCATGGACCTCGTCCGCAAGGCCGTCGAGATCGCCAAAGACCTCGGCGTCCCCTCCGGCGTCGGCGCCCACGACCTGAAGGTCATCGTCGAGTGCGAGAAGAACAACATCCCGGCCGACTTCTATATCAAGACTTTCCATAACCACAATTATCCCAGCGCCCCGAAGCCGAACGAGCTGAAAGGCGCCTATAACGAGGTGCCCGGCTACTGGTGCCGGGACCCGCAGGGCACGATCGAGGTCATGAAAAACGTGACCAAGCCGTGGATCGCCTTCAAGGTCATGGCGGCCGGCGCGATTCCGCCGAAGGACGCATTCAAATACGTCTTCGAGAACGGCGCCGACCACACGCTGGCCGGCATGTTCGACTTCGAGATCGCCGAGGACACCATGATCCTCAACGACGTCCTGGCGAACGTGAAAAACCGCGCCCGCCCCTGGCGAAGCTGATAATCGCGCGGCGTACGGTCAAATAAACCGCGGGTCTATTCTGTCGTGAGTGGCAGTGGCGAGTGCGAGCTTGCCGACGGTCTTTCATTGATATTAGCAAACCATCCCCAAGGCCTTTGGCCCGGAGGCTGCCACCCACTCTTCGGGTGGAGTGACGTAGGAGGGCTTTTGGGCATACACCGTTCGCCGGCGGTCCTCGGTTTCCTCCGTTTTGCCGCCGACGTGCTTCTTTCGTTGGTCCCGTGGATGGTGCCTCGCCCGGCGATCGTGAGATTCTCCGCTCCCTGCGCGAACAGGAAGCGATTGCCGCTTTGGTAATGCTCTTTTTCCGGGCTGACCCACAGAGTGGCGCCCGCTTGGCTGGTTCTGTGGGACGTGTCACATTATCCGTGGCATGTGGGACGAGCCTGCCGGCTCCCTGCGGCCCAAAGGAGCTATGCTTTGGCGAATTCTCCCTTGACATCTGACGCCACGGCGGGTATATTACTCGTGTAGCATCTCAAGGAGGGGATCTGTGTTCCCATTGGGCGTCGAGGTGTCGCTGGCCTGCCCCCGGATTATGTGCCAGCTCGAATTAGAGAGTTGACAGCAACTTCTTCCCTGTTTGGCGTAGGCGCAGGCCCCGCCGAAGCCAAACAGGCGGCGGCGAACGCCGCCGGCGTCGTGTAGCGCAACGAGCTGTGCGGCCGTTGATGATTGTACCGCAAGCGATATTCTTCCACCAGCACCTTGGCCTCCCGAAGGTTCCCGAACGATTCTGCCTTGAGCAACTCATCTTCGAAGCGGCTGTTGAACGACTCGATGTAGGCGTTCTCCCACGGACGGCCCGGGGCGATGTACAGCGTGCTGACCCCGGAGTTCTTGAGCCACTGCTGGATTGCTTCGGCCACGAATTCCGGCCCGTTGTCGCTGCGGAGATATTCCGGAGCCCCACGCACGGCAAACAGATACTCCAGGGTGGCGATCACATCCTGGGCCTGGATGCGGCGAGCCACATCGATCGACAGGCTCTCCCGCGTATACTCATCCAGGACCACTAGCATCTTGAGCCGCCGGCCGTCTTCGGTCTGATCCGCCACGAAATCGTAGCTCCACACGTGATTGATATGCTCGGCTCGCCGGCGGGTGCAGCGGTTCTGCGAACCGCCCAACCGTTTGCGTTTTCGTGTCTTGGTAGGCACTTTCAGGCCCTCCTGACGCCACAGACGATACACTCGTTTGCGATGGACACACCAGCCTTCCACGCGCAGCAGAGCCGTAATCCGACGGTACCCGTACCGAGGGTGCGTACGGGAGAGCCGCTTCATCGCGGCCACCAGAGCCTGGTCCAAGTCCACCCTGCGCGACGGATACCGCTGCGTGCCGCGCGGCTGCGACAACACCTGGCAGGCCCGACGCGGCGAAACCTCCAGACGTTGGCACACCTGCTGCACCGCCTGGCGTCGCCGCGTCGGGCTCAGTATTTTCCCGACAACGCCTCCTGGAGAATCGCGTTGTCCAACGACAGATCCGCCACTAACTTCTTGAGCCGGCCGTTCTCCTTCTCCAGGTCCTTGAGCCGCTTGACCTGATCCACCTTCATCTGCCCGTAGCTCTTACGCCACTTGTAATAGGTCCCTTCGCTGACCCCCATCTCCCGACAGACCTCCTCGATGATCTTGCCTCCCGCGATCTTCGCCTCGGCCTCCCGTAACATCTTGACGATCTGTTCCGAACTGTGCCGGTTCTTCATCGGGGTATCCTTTCACCAAATACCTACCCATTCTTTCGGATACCCTCTAACCCTTACGGGCACATTTTCTCGGGGGCAGGCCATCGCTCGGGTTAGGGGACCTTTCGTGGGTTCACTCCGGGCAACTGGATATACTGCTGCATCGTGTTTGGAGGAGGAGAACCATGAAGAAAATGCTGGGAGTAGGGTTGGTTGTTCTGTTGACCGCATCGTTTGCGTCGGGGGGGCACGTACACATTCAACCCGGTGTTTGACGTGGGAAATAGTGACGGCTCGTCCGACCAGTGGAGTTACATCTGCCAGCGGACGGCATACCAGGCCTGGTTCGGGTTCGATGTCTCCGCCATCCCGGACGGCGAGACCGTCGTGGGTGCCTCCTTCGAGGGGTATATAGCGGTCAGCGGCGTTGCGGATCGGACTTGCTGGTATGAACCCGATGATGCCTGGATCACGGCCATGACGAATCCGGGCAACAAGGACCTGAGCGAACTGCTCGCAACCTTGACGCCCGAGGTCAACGGCTGGTACACGTTCAACCTGGACCTGACCGGTCATGACTGGCAGGGTGACCTGGGGGATAATTACGTCTCCCTCATGGTAACGGGCCCTGCGGATTATTCGCATATTTGCACCACGATCGGTCTCACCGAGGGCGGTAATCTCCCCGTCCTGGAAATCGTCACGCAGGGCGCCGTGATACCGGCGCCGGGAGCCCTGGTCCTGGCCGGTATTGGTGCGAGTCTGGCTGGCTGGCTGCGCCGACGCAGAGCCCTCTAAGCGGACTCACAGTGTTGTCACATGAACTGGCGGGCGCAGACGGTGTGTCCGCCAGTTTGCTTTGGGGCGGCGACGAACGATTCGTGCCTCGCCGCTCTCGTCGTTCACCGCGGTTGTGACCAGGAGTGCCGGAGTCCCTACAACTGTCCCGACAGGCGCAGGATGGCCGGATGGATTTCGCCGGGGCTGTGGCAGATTTCGTCCGGTCCGGCGGCGGTGATTTCTTCCTCGCTGCCGAAGCCGTAGGTCACGCCGAGGGTGCGCGTGCCGTGGGCTTGGCCCGATTCGATGTCACGCGCCCGATCGCCGATCATGATGACGCGTCTCGGGTCGATCGAGCGCTCGCGCAGAATGTATCCGACCAGCTCGCGTTTTTCATCGAAGCGGCCGTCGAGCTCGGGGCCGTAGACCCCGAGGAAGAACCGGTCGAGCCCGAAATGCCGAATGATCCGGTCCGCGTAGACCTTGGGTTTGGAGGTGACAACGTACAGGGCGTACCCGTCACTGCGCAACTGAGCGAGCAGTTCGGGGATTCCGGGGTAGACTTCGTTCTCGAAAAGTCCGACGGTCTCGTATCGCTCGCGGTAATAGCCGATGGCGGTCTCGACCAGTTCCCTGTCGTCGGTCCCCAGCAGCCGGGGGAACGTCCAACGCAGCGGCGGGCCGATGTAGTGCTTCAATTCGTCCTTGCTCGGATAGGGCCGGCCGAGACATTCGAGCGCGTGCTGGATGGACCGGGTGATACCCTCGCTGGGGTCACTGAGCGTGCCGTCCAGGTCGAAGAACAAGGTCAAGGGCCCACACGTTGACTCACTCATCCGGCGTTCCTCCTGTGGCCCAGCCGGTGTCGCTCTGCGGAGTACGAGCCCCCGGCCGGGTTCACCCCGAGGGGTGCCACATCGAAAGCCGGCTATTGTCGGTGTTTGCCGGCGAAAGTCAAGGTTTTCACGGGGAGTTTCCTCGCTCACGCGTGTTCGAGCGAGTCGAGGAGGACGTGGCCGGCGGTGTGGAGGCTCTCGGCCAGGTCGGCGAGAGCTTTCATGCTTTCGGCGGACTCGACGGCGCGGAGAATGTCGGCTAATTCAACAATGCCGTCGAGTGTATCGAGGCCGTTGTTCTTCATTGTGGTCAAGAGTTGTTTAAGCCGGTTGGCCAGGCGTTGGCGGAAGAAACCCAGCCGGCTGGCATCCAAGGCGCCGGCCTGGAAGGCGGGCTCGAACTCGTGAAAGGCGGTGCAGGCTTTCTGGAGATAGAGCAGGGCCATGCCTTTGGCGGGATTGCCTTCGGCCAGAATTCGTGCCCACTGGAACTCCTCATGGCGCCAGTGCTCGTCTTCGACCGTCGTTCGGTATCCGAGCTGCCAATCGCCCATCATCGCCGGGACCGCCTTGCCGGATTGCGGCATACGCGGAAGAAGCTCATGGATGACAACGAGCCATTAGCATACTCGAGGCTGCCTTCACTGCCAACTGCGAGTATCGCGGCTTGTCAAGGAACCGTTCCTTTGCCGACAGGCCGCACATTGCTCCACAATGGCCTTGCAACTAGCGCAGGCGTAGACGGTATCGCCGACCGGTCCGCCTATGAAACCCTCCAGGCTGTCGAGAAACTCCGGGTCCACCGTCGAGACCTGCCCGCATATGGGGCACACAACCCTGGTGCAGCTCAGTCCCGCCGGCGGCTGAGCCTGCGTCGGGCCCCCGCAAAGCGGGCAAGCCGGATTCGTCGGAGAAACAGCCATTTGGTCCGATGGCTGACAGCCGACCAACGGTAAGACCGTCGCCATGCAGGCAACTGCGAGAATACCCACGCGAAACCCTGTGTTGATCCTTGCTTCCATAGCCCGTCTCCTTGATAGGATTCCCCGCGGCACAGCTCAACACCCCGTTTCGGCGCATTTGCGAGCCCTCCCGGCTCCAGCACGGCCGTTTTCTTCCATGCGGAAGAACGGTTTCATGTCCATACTACGGTTCCCTCCCGCGAGGGTTCATCGGGGTTTGCATCGGTCGCGGGCTTGGATTACACTGGCGGGCACGTTTCTGGTGGGAATGGACCTGCCGGGCGAGTGTTCGTGATGTTGGCGATTTTGCGGTTTAGTCGATTCGAGGAGGCCAGCGGCTACTGCGGCAAGTGCCTCAAACAGGTGCCGGTCGGGCGGCAGGGGATCAATCCCGTGCCGCACCTGCTCTTGACGCTGCTGACCGGGCTGTGGGTGGTTCTCTGGATTCGCGACGCCCGCCGGCCGCGCTACTGGCGATGCCTCGAATGCGGCGCGACCGTGTACAAAATCATGAGCAATCCCTTTGAGAACGTGAAATCCAAGAGGAGATGAGTGCCCTATGGAATGCAAAAAGGCGAGGAACACGAGGAACTGCAACTGCTCGTACCCGGGATGCAGCAACAAGGGGGTCTGCTGCGACTGCCTGAGCTATCACCTGTCCTCGAAACAGTTGCCCGCGTGCTGCTTCCCGAACGATGTCGAGAAGACCTACGACCGCAGCTTCCAGGCCTTCGCCAAAGCCTGGAAACTCACCTGATTGCGGATTTCGGATTGTAGATTGCAGATTAGCACCGCGGCTCGAATCCGCAATCATCAATCCGCAATTCCAGAGACACCTACTTGCCGCTGTCGTAGTAGACGATGTAGTCGCCCTCGTGGTTGTTGGGGGTCAGGCTGCTCCATTTCAGGAAGCGGGTGGCGCCGTCGAGATAGCCGACGACGAGACCGTCGGGTTTCGGCTTCAGAGGCCGGCCGACGGCGAACTGGAACGTGCCGCCGACGTGCGAGCTGTACCAGGCGGGCCAATTGCCGCCGGAGCCGACGGCGTCATACCGGTTATAGCAAAAGCACGTCACGAGCGTGTTGGAGGTGGGCTTATCCGTGACCTTCTTCGGCGTGATATACTTTTCGCCGGTGTTGAGGTCGGTCCAATCCCCGCGGTTGCCCCAGTAGATCCAGCCGACGCAGACCGCCGCAACGACCGGGTGGACGGCCGGCAGCGGACTGAGCCAGTTGTGGGTGGACTCAAAGTACTTGCGGGCCGTCTCGCAGGTCGCATATTCCTCGGTCAGCCCGTAGCCGGCCAAGGCCATCATCGCCTTGAAGTTCACCACCGTCATCAGGTCGGCGCTGTCCCAGTTCTTGTTGTAGCCGGGACTGGACTTGTCGATGATATTGCCCTCGGGCAGAAAGCCGTCGAAATCCGCCGCGTACAGGTTGCCCACGATAATGCCCTCGTGCAGATTATTCTGGCAGGCCACACGCCGGGCGTGCTCCTTCGCCCGCGCCAGACACGGCATCATAATCGACATCAACAGGGCGATGATCGAAATCACGACCAGCAGCTCCACGAGGGCAAACGCGCCACGTTCCTGCTTGAATTTCCCTATCCTCGACATCTTGTCACCTCTTCTGATTACGGTTCCACGATGCAATGCGTATTACTGTTGGAACACTTCGTATGCGATGGGTGGCAGCGGCAAAGCCTATGGCCTTGTCGCTGCCACCCGACGCCACGCGGGCCACCCCCTTGTCATTTCGACCAAGGCCGCGTGGAGAAATCTGGCCGCGAATGGACGACACGCCGGATTCGTGGCCAGATGTCTCGACTCTGCTTCGCTCCGCTCGACAGGACAAACAACGACACGTCTTTTCTTCGTGAGCGGCATAAGCTCCTTTCGTGATTCTCTGTGGGTCCACATCCAGAGAGGTCGCCCATCCCCATGGGATGCATGATCGCGGCATTATTCTTCGAGCAGCGCGCACTTTGAGCGCTCTCATGCCTGCGCACGCGAAGACGCACCGACTCATTACAGGATTATGGACCCCTGCTCCCCGATCGTGGTCAGGGAGCAGGGGCAACTATAGAGGTTGATCATGGCGTTCTATTTCGCGCTTCTATGTGCCCACCCGTCATTTCGGCAGGTCTGTGGGCGTCACGTCCTGGCCGCCGGGGTCCTTGAGGAACAGGTAGGCGAGACTCGTCTCACTGCCCGGCTCGTGGAGCCTGGTGGCGAAGGCCTGCGGATCGAAGAAAACAGCAGGCTGCTCTTTCGCGTACGTGACGAGGGCGTCGATGACGAAGCCCTCCGCCGGATCCCAGATCCGCAGCCCCACCGGCAGCTTGCTCTGGCGCAGCGCGTAGATGCGCACCCAGCCCGGACTGATGGCCGACTGGGCGTCGAAGACGACCAGATCCCGGCCCACGGCGGCCTGGGTATTCATCGCCGGGGTGATATCGACCAGCTTGCCGCCGGAGATGCTCTGGATCACTGTCTCAAAGGAGAACTCATCGGGCGTGGCGAGCATGCGGACAATGTCCATCGCCACGGGATCGACTTCGACCTCGCTGCGCCGGCGGACATCGAACGCGTGCGTGACATGCCCATAGCGACCGAAGATCACCTGCGGGCCGACGCGCATGCGGAGATACCCGCCCTTGCCCATCCATAATTCGAATTGCTGCGGCTGGGCCAGCGTGTCTTCCTTCAGGTAAATCGACACGTAGAAGAACGGCACGGACTGGAAGCGCAGGTTGACATCGGCCCAGGCGACGTTGCTGCCCGTCAGCAGGGTGCCGAACTCGCCGACCAGCACGACGAATGCCAGAAAGATAATCGCGGCGGCGACCCAGCGCACGGACCGGCTCTCGAAGAGCAGGTCCCAGAAGTCCGGGTGCCGGGGCGCCGGGCCGGCCGAGCCGGCACTGCTGTACGCGTCCCGCATGCGGTCCAGGACCCGTTCACTCAGGGCCGCATCGGTCCGAATCGGGGCGTTCTTCACGAATTGTTCGATATGATTCTGCGGTTTCACTCTGCTACCTCACCATTCAGCAAAGACCGGAGCCGGTTCAAGCCGTAACGATACCGGCTTTGGACGGTCTTGATCGATGTCTCCTGCCATTGGGCGATTTCCCGGAAGGTCAAATCGCCGTACAAATGCAGCGTCACAATTTCGCGCTGCTCAGGCGGAAGCGCCGCCATCGCCCGGCCGACCAGGCCGAATTCCTCGCTGCAGATCAGCCAGCGCTCGGGGCCGTCACCGTCGGCGACCAGCCCCATGGACTCATCGAGCCGGCCCGCTTGTCTGCGCCGGTCCGCTTTGAGCGCGTTGCGGGCGGCATTGGCCACGCACGTGGCCAAGTAACCCTTGAGACTTCCCGTCAGGCGAAACGTCCTGGCGGAGCCGGCGAAGCGGACAAAGACGTCCTGCACGATATCTTCGCCCAGCGTCGCATCGCTCGACAGCGAGGCCGCCAGCCGCAAGAGGTCGTCCCGGTACTTCTCGTACACGCGGGCCAGGGCTGTCGCGTCGCCGCGATTCAGTCGCCGGACCAATAGTCTGTCTTCCACCTGCACCGAAAAGGCCCTTTCGTTGGCAACGATCGTTTCCACATTAATATAACAAATGGGAAGGCGGGTTTGCTTTGTCCGGCGGGAAATTTTATCGGAAATGGGGACAACCAAGGCGCCGGGCACGTCCTGTCAGAACCCGGCGCCTGCATAGATCGGCTCAGTATTTGCCTTAAGCCGGCTTAAGGCTCCACGGGCAGCGGCAGATCTGCCGGAGCCACGTCCTTGATGCTCAGGTCGCCATAGACCACCCGGTACGTGCCGGCGTTTTTGAGCTTGTACCAGCAGACGATGCGGTCTTTGTCGCCGAGCCTGACACCCTTACCCAGGTAACGGAAACTATCTTTCGCCGCACGATCCTCCAGGAAGTGAGCAATGGGCATCGCATTGAGACCGGCCATCAGGTAGTGTTCTTTTGTTTCGTGGAGTCTCTGCTCGGCAGCCGTGCGATCTTCCTTCACCTTGTCCGAAATCGCATTCAGCCTGTCGCTGGGAACGTCGAAGGGGAAAACCTGGTCGGGAAAGGTATCCTCATAATATTCGGCCAGGATGCCGAGATATCGGATCATCTCTTCTTCCGTCACATAGGCACGCCGTTCTGTCTCCACAGAATAGCCGGCAGGCGGTTCGAGACTGAACAGAGAATCGTCCAGGTCTGCATCGAAATCGATGTCATACTTGGCCGAACAGACCGGCCTCATGAAGGACCATGCGTCCTCGCGCGGGTTGTTGCGCTCCGGATCATTCTCCGGATCATAAATGTCAGCGCCGGGCACGTAGAGTGCAACGAGTCGCTTGGTCTTCGCAGCGACCCAGAAATCGTAGCTCCAGTCTTGGTTGTTGGGCTTATCCCGGAACGAGGTCCGAAACACGTTGACCTCCCCGGTTGGCGTGGTTCGCTTCCCCACCCATTCCAAATTGTGTGTTTCCATCACTTCCTTGACCCAGACGAATGGCCCGCGCGGGTCGTCCGTTCCCGTCGCGAGCTCACGGAGGGTCGCTCTGCGTTTTTCCGGGTTGACGCTGATTTCCTTCCTGTTGATGGCATTGGTGACCGTCCAGTGGTGGACCCCGCCCTTCTCATCCAAGTGCACGTCCCGATACAGGCCCGGTGCCTTATAGGCCTGGTGGCGTATCTCGGTCTCGATCCACCTCCGCTGGCCGTCTTTGCTGGTGACCTGGTTATAGAAGATGATCTTCCAGGTGACCGTCTTGGCGTTTTCAATCTGCTCCATGAGCTGTGCGAATGCAGCACCGTGATTGTCTCGATGACCGAGATATGGTAGGCCGAGGCAGACACCGAGGAATATCGCCGCCGCGGCAGCGATCTTGAGTGTGTGCGTCATTGCCCGTCTCCTTCCTGTCGAGAGAACCGCCGGCGCGTTGGCGTACGATCTCTCTGACTGAAATTCACTAATCTCACGCTGATGCTCCTGTTTCCACCGCTCATAATCAAAGTGCAGATTGTCCCTGCCGATTGCGGCATGAATCAACTCATCCAGCGGTTGGCGATTGTTGTCAGCCTTCATGTCATATCCTCCAACACGCCTTGGCGGCGCAGATATCCGGCGAGCTTGCGTTTGGCCCTTGTGAGGCGGCCGTTGATCGTCATTTTCGACAGGCCCAGCACGGCCGAGATCCGCTCGTACGAGCAATGGTTGTAGTACCGCAGAATCACGACCTCCCGCATGGGCCCCGGCAGGCTGTCAATCGCCTCGCGCACGATTTGCTTTGTCGATTCATCCGCACCCTGCTCGCGCTCTGGCGGGCGGTCTTCCGTGTGGACCTGCGGCGGCCGATCTCGTGCCATATCGACCGCCACGTTCCGGCAGATGCGGGCCAGCCACGGGGCAAACCGGCCGGGCTCCTTCAGCTTCCGCAGATTCACGAGCCCGCGGGCAAACGCCTCCTGGGCGGCATCCTCGGCGAGCTGATGGTCCCGGAGCACACTGTACGCGACCGCGACCATCGGGGCGTAGTAGTGCTCACACAGCTTGCCGAAGCTGTCCAGATCGCCCGCCCGGGCGGCCTCAATCAGTCTCATCTCGGCGTCTATGATCTGCCCTCGCGACGGAGCCCGTATTATTCTGCCATCACTATATTGTCTGGTTTCAGCGAGAAAAGTAGGCGCGAAAAATCACTTTTTCGGCTTGGACGAGGACATGAAAAAGGCCGAGCTCCGCTGCTCGGCCTGTCTGTACGTGTGCAGGCACTCCCTTCGAGATCATTGCTTGGCGGGACCCTTCGACGATACGACTTGCGGCGGACCACCTTTTGTGCCCAGCGGATGAACGCCGTTGAGGCTCGTGTATTCGAAGCTGTATTGCCGAGATAACGAGACCAGCCGTCCGCGTATGTCGTTCCAGTCGCCGCGACGCTCGATATCCTCCGATGTGGTGGCGATCTGGAAAACGGTCTGAGGACGGTCCGGCACTTGTTCGAGCAGTGCGGTCAATTGATCCCAATCCACTTCCTGCCCTTCAAAGGTCATCTTGTCCGGGCCGACAACAACGGTCACAAAATGACGTTGCCGACCGGGCTTGGCCGCCTGAGACTGGGAAGCCTTCCGTCCCGGGATCGCGCGGACGGCTTTGTTGTTCGATTCGTCCCGCTCCTTTACCTTATCATCCGGATCGATGACGACGGTAATCGTGTCCTCATCCGGCGCCAGCTTGAGTTGAGGATTGTACTCATTCCAGGTCCCGCCCGGCATGATGAGGCCGGAAGCGTGCGTGGCGAGGAGCCTTCCCTTCTCCTTGGGATCGCCCGCGTAGAAGTAGACGCCGAACTCGGGAGTCGGCGCTGTGCCTTTATTGCGGATGGAGATTGTGGCTGTGAAGCTCCCGTCGGTGTTCGCGGTCACGGCGAGACTTTCGTTTGTCACCGCCATGTCGATGGCCATAGCGGCGGGCGATGAGTATTTTGGATAGGCATCGGACACTTCCAGCGTCCGGAAGTCGCGGTTTTCGTTCCAGCCTTCCTCCGGCGGCCTCGGATTACGCCAATCGGCGCGGTCGTTCCAGCTTGCCAGCGAGTAGACCTTGACAAACAGCTTGTCGCCTACGAAGGGACCCGGATCGATGACGTTGTCAACGCGGATCCAGCGGTTGTTTAGAAAGACTTCGTTGTAGACGTGGTTGGCCCCGCCACCGCCCTGTCCCCAGTCGTACCCTTTGGCCATGATCCGCATGCGCAGCGCCTCGACGAGCGGCTCCGGGTCTCCCTCGTACCGATTGATGAGAGGCAGGTTCTGGATCAATCGCGTCGGGAGGCCGGCGGCGCGAAGTATGGTCGCCCGCAGGGTCGCCGTCGAGCTGCACGTCCCGTGCACGCGGCTGCGGAACATCGAATCACCGAAGAAATTCGTCTGCAGAAGCTGCTGGTCTGCCTGCGGACTGCCCAGCGACTGCCGCCAGACGACCTGGTTATCTACCACGTTGAAGAAAGCGAATTCGGGAAGGTCGTTGACTAAGTGCGTCTCGCCGGCCATCCAGGCGAGAATCTTCTCGATGGCTTCGACATCCGTCGTCGCACCTTTGACGATTTTCTCCTGAATCTCCTTTTGCATTGCCGCAGAGAAATTCATCGACAGGTCGGGCTCGACGTACTTTCGCAGGGAATCCGGAATTTGGGTACGAGGAAAGGGCTGTGCAAATACATGCGGCGTGGAGAAGGGAAACAGCAGAATCTCGACCACGGTGCCATCCTTCAGACGTGCTTTCCTGCCCGCCGGACGGACATCCTGGTAGAGATCGTTCATCAATCCCGCGTCGTTCGGCGGCCTGATCTCGCAGATGGCCCGGATGGTATAGGCGTACTCTCTGCGTTCCTGCCAATCCCCATCCGGCGTGCCGTCGCCATCACTGTCCTGCTTCGTCGGGTCGGTTCGGTATTTACAGTACTCATCGTAATCATCGAGTCCATCACCGTCGGAGTCGGCCCGGGCCGGATTGGTCCCCAGCTTCGCCTCCAGAGAATCCTCCAGTCCGTCGGAGTCGGAGTCGATATAGGTCGGCGGGGGACTCGCATTCGCGGCGAACGCGGACGCCAGGCCGCCAGCACACAATCCACAGGTAACGATGAAGATGCTGATCGAACGCAGGTACATAGAGTCTCTCCTTTCTGCCAGCCCACGCCAGGCGGACCGGCGGGTCAGTTGGAATTCTCGCGCGTTGTTTGCCGGCGCAGGCTACTTGCCGGCCGCCTCAATCTGGGTGAACCCCGGGGGAATCCGGGGCACGAAATAGTCCTCGGGCCATCCGGGATTCCACTGAAACTGTTCCTGGACTGTGGTGCTCATCCCGGTGCCATCACTGTTCGGCCAGTGCGCCTCCATCCGCACAGGCAGCTTTGTCGCTGCGTCAAACCATACGCGATGGAATGCGCCGTCCGGGTTCGTGCCGTATTTCTTGGCGCTGACGTCGAAACGGAAGCCTGGGACGCCGTCTAGCGCCGCGGATGCGTCGAACCGGTCGGCCCGGCCGATCAGACCAACGATGAATGCGATATGGTCCATCGGATGGCGGTGCAGGGTTTGCTCGCGCTGGATGACCTGGCGGTACGTGCGGGCGTCGTAATCGACCGTCGTCTGGGTCAGGCGGAAGTTCTTGTCGTTGAAATCGAGGCTGGTCGGCGCCCAATCCTCCTTCTCGATGACGAACCACTCCGTGCTCCGCACCCGCGCGCCGTCGAAGAGGTCGCGGCGCCAGGCATAGCGCGACGCGGAGACCTTCGTGCCGTCCGATTCTCGATAGGAGACCATCTCCGCCCGGCTGAGGGCCGCTACGACCTGCTCTTTGAGACCCGCCGGGACTTGGGCAAACACCATCTCGCCTTTCTCTTCGCGCTCTCGGGCTTTGCGAATCGTATCGGGACGCGCGTTCACGAACCCTTCGGGTGTCTGGGGCTCGAAGATATCCGCCGGGACCTCGCTGGCGTACTGAAACTGGTCCTGGACAATGGTGAGTTTCAGTTCCGAGCGACCAGCCGGCCGGCCGTGCTGCTCGATTCGCACGGGCAATCCCGTACCCTTGTCAAACCAGATGCGGTCTATCCATTCTTTCGGGTTATTGCCATACTTGGCGGCGCTGACCTCAAAACCGACGCATTCTTTGCCCTCGAACGTCTCCGCGTCGAGAACGCGATCCGCCTGATCCAGAAGGCCTACATAAAACCGGAGCATCTCCACCGGGTCGGATGTCACCAAGTCGGATTTCTGAGGATCAATCGTGTAGCACTGAAATTCGAAGGAGACATCGTAGCGCAGGACAGAGCCGGGACCGTTGGGGACTTCCCACGACGTGCTGACGAGTGCATCGTGGAAGTACATGTCCTGCCGTTGCCGGTCGGCGGCCTTGTACCACCGCCTCCAGTTGCCGGAGGTATGCGTGGAGCCGAAGCCGCCGACGAAGACGTATCCCTCCCGGTAGACCAGGGCACTGACTTTGTCCAGCGAGTCCGTGATGTACCGGCCCCAGGCGGCGGGCGGGGCGAGCCACCACTGGCGGTTGCCGCTGTCGCTGACGGGCCAGAAGCTGACGCCGCCGAACACGACGAGGATCACAGCCGCCGCCAGCATGAGCCTGGTTGTTCGCGTATGCGTAGTCAGCCTCCATCTCCCGGGCTGGCTGGCGGCCGGTGTTTGTTCGTGCGCGTCATCCATAGCACGGAAGACATTCTCCAGCGTCTGGTGCTGCCGCTCGGCCGTCGTTCGGTAACGCAGTTTCCGAAGCATGCTCTCTAAGGAATCGTTCGATTTCATTTTGACACCTCGCCGTTCAGGATCGAACGCAGCTTGTCCAAGCCGTACCGGTACCGGCTCAACGCGGTCTTGATGGAGGTGCTCTGGTGCTCCGCGATTTCGCGGAATCTCATGTCCGCGTGCACCCGCAGCATGAGCGCCTCGCGCTGCTCGTAAGGCAGCTCCTCCACGGCCGACCGGAGCCTTTGCATCTGCTCGCTGTCGATCACCATCTGCACCGGCTCGTCCGTCTCGGCGGCCATCGGGCCGACCTCCTCGAGTGGTGCCAGCGGGTGGCGGGCCTGCCGCCGGTAGTGGTCCCGGACCCGATTGGCTACCGCGGTGGCCAAGTACGCCCGGAGCGTGCGACGCAAGTGCAGCTTCGGCGCTGTGCGCACCAGGGCCACAAAAACATCCTGAACCACGTCTTCGGCCCCGGCCGGATCGTGCAGGAGATTGGCGGCCAGCGTCAGCAGATCGCCCTCATACTTCTCGTAAATCTGCCGCAGAGCGTCTTTATCGCCACCTTTCACCCGCCACAAGAGTCTTCTGTCTTCGAGCATAGCGAACTCTGCCGGTACAGCATTCGACCATCGATCATCACCTTTACGACGACGACAGGAGTGATTTTACTTTAGACGGAGTCTTTGATGGTGGAGATTCTTGGCAGGCGCAGAAAGAAGGAGCCGAGCGCGCCCGGCTCCTTTGGGATCGATGATTGACTCACTGGGCCAGCGGGGTGTAGTCGCTCGGTATATTGGGCTCGAATACGGCGGGGTCGACCGCCGCAGACCATTTGAATTCCATCAGCCATTGGACCGCCATGCCGTCGGCTTTACCCTCAATCTCGATTCGGACCGGCAGCTCGGTCTGTACATCCACCCACATCCGGCCGATACCATTTTCGAGTGTCCCGCCATCCGTCGGCGGGTCCGTCACCTCGATCCCCTCAACCTCGACGCCGTCGATGACGGATCGGCCCAGCTCCTGGTAGGGGCGAGCCATGAAGCGCTTGATGTACTCGGCGGGGTCTTGGTACTCTTCGGGCATCTGGCCGCGCTGCTCCGGCGGCAGCGGCGACTTGGACCACTTTTTCTCACCGGGCACAACCATCGTTATCGTATCGGACTCCGGGGGCACGTACCAGGAAACTACCGTGCCGTCACCGCGGATGTCCATCCGGAAGCCGTGCTGCTCCGAGAGATAGAAGGTGAATTGGCCGGTGTGTTCGTCGGAGACGCTCGCGCCGTTCTTCCCGTGCACGCCGATCGTCAATCGAAACATGAAGGTATCGATCGCTTTCACGTGGTCGGGTATCCGGGCCCAGGCCACGCCATGGCTGTGCGGGCCGCTGAGGATGTTCAGGCCGAGCAGCCCGGCGAGAATCACCACTGCTGCTGCGGCCAACTTCGTGATTGGACTGACCATAATTCTTCTCCCTTGCGTTGGAGTTGTGGTTGTTTGTTCGTCGGCCGGTGCTTTGTCAATGCCGGCGTGGACACGCGCATTGAGGTTATCGCTGGCCGTTCGGTGTAGGTGTCTGATGCACTTGTCGATATCACGCGCTGATCTCATTCGTCCGCCTCGCAATCCAGCAGCGATCGCAACTTATCCACAGCATACCGGTACCGGCCCTGCACGGTGTTGATGGAAACGCCCTGGGCTTTGGCAATCGCCGCGAATCGCATCCGGCTGTGCGCACGCAGCAGCAGGACCTCACGCTGCTCGTAGGGCAGTTGCAGCAGGGCCGCACTCAAGCGGGCGGATTGCTCGTCGAAGATGGCGGCTTGCTCCGGCAGCGGCCCGTCGCACGCCACGTCCGGCACGTCCTCCAGAGCCGCCCCGTGATGCCGCCGGGCGGCTTTGTTGACATTCCTCGCCCGGTTGGCCACGCAGGTCGCCAGGTAACCTTTGAGACTGCCGGTCAGCCTGAACCGGCCGACGGAACTGAGGAACGAGATAAATACATCGTGCACGACGTCTTCCGCCGCGCTGACGTCCAGGAGCAGCGCCGCGGCCAGGCTCACCAGATCGTCTTTGTACTTATCGTAGATCCGGTGAAGAACGCTCCTGTCACCGCGATTGAATCTCCGCACCAGTAATCGGTCTTCCAGCATCGAACGGCCGCTCTCATAGGACAATCGGTTGTCGTATATATAACAACCGACTCCGGTGGTTTAGTATAGGCCTATGTGTCGATTGTGAGTAAATGGCGCGGGGCCTGTCATGGTGAGCGGAGCCCCTCACGGAGCTTTGGCGCACCCGAAGAGGATGAAAATGTCCGGGTGGCAGCGGCAAGGCCGAAGGCTTTGCCGCTGGCGAATGGGCGAACCATCGGCAAGCCGCCGCTTGCCGCTGCCACCCATGTGGTGATGGCGCATTTGCGGAGGAGCGCAGGAAAAAGGCCGGGTGATGATCCCGGCCTTTCTCATGGTATATGGAACGCCGCCCAGGCAGTCGGGCGGGCGATTGTCAGAACACCGTATGGTTTGGCTCTGCGCGGCCCGGCGCGCCGCCGCCCGGTCCGCCTTCTCTGGGCTCCGCACGGCCGGGTTCGCCCACCGACCGAATCCGGATGGAACCGGTATTCGTGCTCAAGGAGATGTTATCCTCTCCCTGCCCGATCGTGCCGAAGGCGCTGCTGCCCATCGCGAGACCGTGAGGCTTCACGATCTCCAGTGGCAGATCACTCTGGATGCCGCCGAGGTTTGCCTTGGCCTGCACCTTTGCCGACAGGTCCGCCGGCGCGACGAAATTGATTCCCCCGACGTTGGCCGTCAGAGCGACCCGCCCGGACACGTCGGTTGCCCAGATGGTACCCACCTGGGCGAAAGCCTCCACTGAGCCCCGCAGACCGACCAGGCGGATATCGCCGACGCCCTGATGCAGCTTGAGCCGTGCCTCGCGAGGGGCGGTCACCTCCAGCATCACGCTGTAGGATTCCCCTTTGCTTAGACCCTCCGGCTTCTTGACGATAATGCGTTCTCTACCATCCGCCTGCAGTCCCGTGTCTGTGATATCCACCAACTGCTCGGCGATCTCGTGAGCCCGCTCTTTTGTTTCCGCCCTCCCTGTGACCGTGGCACGGACTACATACTCCGGCTCGTCCCCGCTACGGACCGTGATCGAACCCACCTGATTTATCACTTCGAGGAACCTGTCCCCCGGGAGAGGGCCGAATCCGTTCCGACACACGGCCTCTTCCTGGTTTTCATCCTTCTCAGGAATGGCCGGCGGCTCCGGCGGCACCGGCACGGCCAAGTCAACCTGAGGCACCTCGACGTGCGGTGCGTTCGCCGAGGGCACGTTCATACTGCCGGGCACGTGACGCTCGGGCATGGGCGCGCGGGGAGGCGCCCCGCCGCCGGACCCGTGCATCTCCGGCATCGGTGGCATCTCGGGCATAGCCGACATGGGAGCCATAGGCGGCATCGCGGGCATGGGCGGCATGGCAGGCATCGGCCCCCGCGCCGGGCCCTCCGATTCCTCGTCGGATTCGCCCGTGCTTCTCATGCCCAGCTCCGCCCGCTTTTGAGCCCAGCGCTCTACTTGCTCTTGCCAGTCCTTCATCGCCTGGCTGTTCTGCCACTCCTCCATCTGTCTCTGCCAATTCCTCATTGCGTCGCTGTCTCGCCACTTTTCCCCGTCATAGCGCCATCTCTGGTTCTGCGTGTCAGAACGCCAGTTCGAGCTGCGATCCTTTTGCTGCTGGCGCATCTGCTCCATTTTCGCCCGCTGCTCTTCGATCCGTGCTCGCTGTTCGTCCGCTCGCGCCCGCACCTCGTCGCGACTGGCCTCCGCCTGCGCTCTCTCGGCCTCGGCGGCTGCTCTCATGGCCTCGTCCTGGGCTTTTTGGGCGTCCCGCATGGCTCGTTGCGCCTGCTTGGCTAATTCCTGCGCCCGGCGTACCTGCTCCTGGACATCGGCGGGGACCGATGGCTCACGCGGAACGACTGTGATGTCCAAATCGCTTGACTCTTGCTCCCGACGCGGCCGGACATTGGGTCTCGGTCGGGGTTCCCCGGACGTCTCTCGGCGGGCGCGCACCTGATTGCGTTGCTCCGCTAACGCCCGGAGTTGTTCCTGCAACTGCCGCTGCTCGGCCTTCATCTGCTCGAGGCGGGCTTGCAGCGCAGCGATATCCTGTGACAGTTGGTCCTGTGACTGTTGGTTGCGTTCCTCCGTGCTGACAGATATTTCATCGTTCGTAACGACAGATACCTCTTGGCTCGAGGCCGACTCGCGGGCCTGCGCCATGGGGAGCACGCAGGCGACCATCAGGCCGGCGATGGTTGCTACAATAGCACGTTTCATGGTTCTATACCTCCAGGTTGGCTTGGTGAGCCAATTCAAACGGACAAGTAAACGGTTCGAGTCTTCAAACAGGCCGAGCAGGCCGAGGCCCGGCTCGACCGACGTGGCCAGCAGCCGCCGGGCGCTTTCCAGCAGCGTCTGGCGGTAGGCCATCGTCTGCTCGCGCAGCAGGCCGGCGACGGTCGCGTCGCACGACAGCTCGCGCAGATGATGCATCTGGCGGCGCACCAACCACAGCAGGGGGTTGTACCAGTAGACGATCTGGAGCAGCATATAAAGACTGTGCATGACCAGGTCGCCCCGCTTGACGTGCGCCAGCTCGTGCAGGAGCATGTGCTCGGTGTCCTTGCGCGAGAGCTTGCTGAGGCAGCCTTTCGGCATCAGCAGCACCGGGCGCAAGACGCCGAACACCGCGGGAGTGGCGAGTTTCTTCGTCACCGCCACGTTGGGAACACGACGCAGCCCCAGACGCTTCGCACAGCCGGCCAGTTGATTGTAGAAGGATTGTGGCAGTGAAGCGGCTGCCGCCTGGTACGCGTGCCGGCCGGCCAGCGAATGCAATCGCAGGACGAGCCATATTCCCAAAACGAGTGTCCCTGCAAGCCATATCATCATCGCATAGACCTGCGATTTCAATTGCGGATTGGCGATTGCCGATGGCAGATTAGCGCCGCGCGCCGAATCAATAACCGTAGATCCGAGCGCCGGAACTTCGGAGCCTGTCGCTTGCGGACCGGGTGTTTCGAATTGCGGACCAACGTTGCGAGCCAAATCCGCAATCCCAAATCCGAAATCCGAAATACCAGCGGAGCTTTCGCCGGCGATCGGCTTGCCGGCGTCCATCCAGCGAAGGACGTGCGCGACTCTGGACTGCAATCCCGGAACGATGCCGCTCGGCAGCGACAAGGTCGGCGGCAGGAGGAGCTTGATCAGAATCAGCGACCACAGGGCGTAGCGCAACTGCGGCCACGCCCACTTGCGGATCAGCAGGTCGATGCACCCGATCAGGATAATCAGCAGACCGACCTGCCAGAACATAGCCGCCGTCCAGTCCCACCACAGGCGGGCGATGCTGTTCAGTAGCTCCACCATGGCTATTCTCCCTTGTCCTTACCTTCCGCTTCGCTTTCCAGGATTCTCTTGAGTTCCTTCTTTTCTTTGGCCGTGAGCTGTTTTTCCTCGGCCAGAAAATGCACCAGGGGTCCGATGGCCCCGTCGAAGGCCTGGTCCAGCAGGGACCGCAGCGCACTGTGACGGGCTTTCTGCTGCGAGACCAGCGGCTCATAGACACTGGTGTTCCCCTGCTTGACTTCACCGACTGCCTTCTTCTCTACCAGTCGGGTCAACATGGTCTTTATTGTCGTATAGGCCCAGTTGACCCCCGGCGGCAGCCGGTCCATGATCTCCCGCGCTGTGGCCGGGTGCTTCTGCCACAACGCGTTCATGATTTGCCATTCTGCTTCGGTCAGCTTCATTTCACTTACCCTTCTACAATCGTAGAAGTCATTTTACTACACTTGTAGAAGGCGCCAAGAGGAAAAATCAGAATTTTTTCAAATTTTTTTTCACCAGCCCCAGACGGCAAGTCCAGCGAAAGAATGGCAGATGAGCCAGGTGCCTTCATTGGGCCCTCACCTCGATTCGGAGAGAGCCTGGCGTCATCTGTCATGTCGAGCGAAGCGCAGCGGAGTCGAGACATCTGGTCTCGAATCTGACGTAGCGCCCATTCGGGGCCAGATTTCTCCGCGCGGCCTTCGGCCTTGGTCGAAATGACACAGAAGGCCCCAGGGTCCTGCCGACCCGCTCGCACGAGCGACGGCATCTCGGGCCCGCCGCAATTCTGCGTGCATCTATCTCTGCTGAGTGCTGGTTCCGGGCGCGTCTACTGGAAGGGATGGAACGTCACCGTGATTTTGGGTGAGACCGTCCTGGCGCCCTCGTTATCCACGGCTTCTGCCCATACGGTATGTTTCCCGTCATGATCTATGCGCGACCAGTCCCAGGTCACATCCCAATTAGGGGCCAAGTCGGAAATCGCAGTGGATCCGGTGCTGAAATCGTTCTCAGTGCGATATTCGACCTTGTACCAGACCCGTACGACTGTCCCGTCCGGATCGGAGGCCGCGACTTGAAAGAGAATCGGTTCCGGATAGGTCAACTCGGCTCCGTTCTGGGGGCTGATAAGTGTGATGGTCGGAGGAATGTTGATGAAGGTGCTTCCGTCCATCAGCCAGTGCGCACGCAGGATGTCCATGTCCGTCTGATCGACCTTGCAGTCGCCGTTGAGGTCGCCCGCGATCTGAATTTCGCAAATCGGCTCGCCGAAATAGGATTTGCTGGCCTCGGACGTGCCGCCGTAGGCGCCCAGGTTGACGTACCCCCCATTCGGGAAGGGCTCCGCGCCCAACGGGCCGTTCGGATCGCCGGCATCGATGCATAAGCTGGTGACCTCGTCGCGCACCCAGGTCTCCGTGGCTCGGTCCCAGTGGCCGCCCTGCGATTTCAAGTGGTAGTCGCCCGCCACCCAGACGGCACACGGGTCGTCCGGGCGCGCCGCCACGGCAGGGTCATTCGGATCGGCCCAGTACCCCGAATTGACGAAGCAGGGATCGACGCTCATGTTGCCTGGGCCGGGATAGCCGCCCTGAACGTTGCTGTAAGACATGGTAACCGGGAGCTGTCTCATAGAACGTCCCTTGAACGGGTCGGGACCGTCCCAGACGATACATTGCGTAAGCTCGGCCGAGGCCGCATTGCCCCAATGTTCCACAGCATTGGGCCGGCCCCGGTTACCGGCGAAGGTGCAGTTGGAGAGCAGCAGGGCACCGACACTGGAGATCGCACCCGGACCTCCCTTGCTGGAATTGCCGCAGAACAGACAGTTGGTGGCCATCAAAGCCGGTCCTCGGGCTTCGATGGCGCCGCTGAGCGCGCCCGAATTGCCGGAGAACTCACAATCACGAAGCTCCATGCTGTTGGCGAAGACCGCCCCGGTCATCCAGCCGCTGTTACCGGCAAAGGTGCATTCCCGTGCGGTAAGGTTGTCGGAGCAGTGCACCGCCCCCATGGAAACGTCCGAATTGGCGATAAATGTGCAGCGAAAGAGGCTCAAATCTCCGCCGCCGCCAGTGCCGAGGCACGTTTCGCGCAGACCCATGAACGTGCAGCCTGTCAGCGAGAGATTGCATCTGTAGCCGTCAATGCCTCTCTCCCTCTTCACGGTTCCGCTGGCTTTGAACACGCAGTCTGTCAGGACGGAGTTGCAGTCCCGCGCGTAGATGGCCTCAATCCAATTGCCCGTGAACGAGCAGCCCGTAATGGCGGGGCTGCTGTCATGGATCTCTATGCTTCTTCCATTGCCTTCGAACCGGCAGTTGATCAGGACGGAGTCGCTGCCGTCGGAGTTGTACACACCTGTCGCGTCATTGTTCAGGAACGTACAGTCGGCCAACAGGGGGCTGCTCGCGTTCCGGGCCTCCAGAACGCCTCCCATGGACCAATGCTCATTGCCCGTGAACCGGCAGTGGCGGACGGTCGGGCTGCCGGCATCAATTCGCATGCCTGCCCCGCCGAGCGCCACCTCATTTGGCCCCGGCCGGATACTGCCGGCCGTGATGGTGAAGCCATCCAGCACCGCCGTCCGGTCCGTCCCGCTGCCGGTAACCACGTGTTGACTGTTATCACTCCGGCTTGTCGCGTCGGCGCCGTCATTGCCGAGCAAATCACCGCTGAGTATCGTCTCATGGAGTGTGACATCCCGCGCATCCGGATCGGATGCGGTCCCGCCCGCGTACCCGCCCTTGAGCGTGACACCGTTGAGCAGTTGGAAAGTAGCGGCCCGGTCGCCGGGCGTGACGCCGGCCCCCTGGTCCGGCTTATAGACGCCCTGCGCGACGCGGATTTCCACCGGCTTGTCGGCGGCGACCGCCGCGGCCAGGGCGTCTTGCAAGTGATTGTACGCATCCACCCAGGAGGTGCCGGTCTTCGCACCACCGGCCCCGGCATCCACGTAGATGACCCGCGCCGGCGCCGCGATGGTGACCGCCGCGCAGGTGCCAAGAATGACCACGAACCATTTGCTGAAAATGCCGCTCTGCATGGTTGTCCCTCCTGGAATAGACTCTCGTAAACGGAAAATTCCAACAGCGTCACAGCCGCTGTTCAACAATCACGATTTGGAGTTCAATCCGCCGTGTGGTCCGCCTCCGCCACATGTTCGGCGCGGTCCGTATTTCAGAGAAGCCATCGAAAAAGCTTGGTATCCGCGCTCCTCAAATCATAGCAGGTGCGAACGTCCCTGGCAAGGAGAATCCAGCGGCGAGATCCGCCATCTGCCGCACTGGTGCGGCACACGCTCCGCTGAATCCCTGCTTTCAGTCCAGGCGACCCATCGCGAGCAACGCGTACATGGGCCACTCACGATACGGGACACGCAGCGCCCGGGAAATTACAGCAAACCCGGCCGCACGCTCAAAAAAATCTTTGCGCCGCCTCCAATGCCCGACTCCAGCCGCCGGTGACGACCGCCGGTCTTTACGGCTGCGTATCCCCTCCACGATCCACGCGCCGTTCGGAAAAGCGGAAAGGTGGGCGCGCCCTCCGCGCGGCCCACCTCCGGCACTATCTGCACGCTGTGTTGCCCACTCCAACCACCGGCTCAAAGGCCCACATGCGGGTCACTTGCCTTTCTGACCGCACGCCGGCCCTGGCTCTGCCGGTCCTTACATGCAGTCCAGAATCCGCCCGTCGCGTTACACAAATTTTGTGAAGAAAGTGGCTCAAATCGCACGATCATGGTTCGCACCGACATTGGACAGGCTGGGCGACAGGTAAGATGCAGGGTCGGGCGGCGGGAGAGACGCAGAATCTGGCGGCTCCACATATGGCGGCGGGGTGGGTATACTTTTTTCGGAAAAATGTGTGGAGGCGGGTGTAACGTCGGCAGGGGATTTGGGACTATACGAAACGAGTAGAACGCATGGGTACTGACAGCAGCTTTATCGGATGGGTCCGGCAAGCGCAGCTTGGGGACCAGCAAAGCATGGATCGCCTCGCGGAGGCGGCCCGGCAGAGACTCTATGCGTACATCTACCGGCTGACGCTCAACCATGATCTGGCCCAGGACCTCCTGCAGGAGACGCTACTGAAAATGGTCGAGAGGATCAAGGACCTGGAGCAGCCGGAGCGGTTCTGGTGCTGGCTGTTCCGGACGGCGCTGGGCAACGTGCAGCACTATTACCGCGACCGCGCACGCGAGGAAGGGGTTGCGTTCTCGGCGTTGACCCGGGAGCGCCTGTCGGAATATCTCGCGGAAGACTACGAGGACGGCCTCAATCGCGCGATGCGCAAGGAGCTTTCCGAGACGATTGTCGGCGCGATGGCGCGGCTGCGGCTGACGTACCGCAACGTCCTGATGCTGCGGTGCTTCGAGCAAATGTCCTACGCCGAGATTGCCGACCAGATGGGCTGCAAAGAGCTGCGGGCGCGGGTGCTGTTCTTCCGCGCCAAGCATTCGCTGAGCCGGCAGTTGTCCCGGCGGGGCTTCGGCAAGGGCCTGCTGGTGACGGCGCTCGGCCTGTTCGGACTCCTGACGGCCCCGGCGGACAGCGCCTCCGCGGGCACCGTCACCGCCGCGTCCCTGAACGTCGGCCTGGTCGCCTCGCTCGTGGGCGCCGCCGGCACACCATCGGGTATGGCCGTCATGGTGACCGCCGCCGGCGCGACTCTCACCTTCACACTGGAACATGCGATCTACTTTGTCCTCTTTCTGTGCCTCGCCGCCATCTCGCTCGTCGTCGGTCTATACCTCGAATGACCGGTACACAAGCTTCCGCAAGCGGGAGCGGGGCACCGATCTCCGCGCTGATCCGCAGAGGCCATCTCATACTACTTCTACTGTAACCGTTTCATCCTGAACCGCCGGGATGCAGGTGCGGCGGGAACTGGCCCGTGCGGGCGTGCCAGTGGTAAATTCTCGCTTGTTCGTTGCGGACGAGCACGGTGCTGACCTCCTGGGC
>Ga0315289_10002453_pt1 | contig 28349 bp, 29 predicted proteins | sample YL17G11_40_MG_FD_203452 | JGI IMG/M metagenome (GOLD analysis project Ga0315289, IMG submission 203452) | Sediment microbial communities from Yellowstone Lake, YNP, Wyoming, USA - YL17G11_40 | ecosystem: Environmental > Aquatic > Freshwater > Lake > Sediment | place: USA: Wyoming | collected... | reverse complement strand
GTTTTAACAGCATATCCTATTTCTGTTGACATAAAAATCAATAATGATTAAAAGAATTTAAACTTTATTCAATTTTAATCTCAAATACAATAACAGGTTTTTCCAATTTCCAGTTTTCCAAGACCTCTGGGTGTAATTCTCCGAAAAATCCTACTGCCTTTTCATTTACTAGTATTTCTCCACATCTAGTCTCTAGAAAGCTTGGATGGCTATACGCTCTTATTAGTATTGCATAGCCCAAGTTGCCCAAAACACTTTCTATTATCGACTTGATCTCAGTCAAGTTTGCATTGTCATATGAAATAGCTGCAGCCAACTTCCTAGTTTGTTTGGTCCTTACTTCAGACGATTCGTCAATGTCTAGGCAATCTCCTACTTCAAATATCTTTTGTGGGTAATCTCTATGCTTGTTTGTAGATAGTACCTTCAAGAGACTGGGTAAGAGCCACGTTCTGCACATTGAGAACTCGCTCGATATTGGATTAAGTATTTCTACTGCTTTTCCTTCGACATTCATCTTCTTGAAATTGTTTTCTTCGCTTGTTAGAATAAAGTTAAGCACTTCCTGGAACTCTAGTCCAATCATGACTTCTCTTATTTTTTTAGAAAGTTTTTCTAATTCATTTTGCTTTCCAATTGATGCTATTTTTGGAAGAATTGGTTGGATGTTATTATAGCCATATCCGATTGCAACATCCTCTACCATATCAATCATATGAAGTATGTCTGTCCTATAAGGCGGAATTTCTACTTCAATTTTTCCACCCTTTGACCTTCTAGCATTGTATCTCATTCTTTTAAGATTTTCCTCTATCTGAGCCTCGCTCAGCCCTAAGCCAAGAATTTTATCTACCAGTTCTACATCCAAATTTATTTTAGCAGGCTCCAAGTCAGGAGTTTTTCTGTTGCTGACTTTTACTGTCAGTATCTTTCCTCCTCTCTCAGTTATGTTGCAAACCAAAATGTTGAGGACTTGGTTGACCAATTTTTCATCGTCGCCAGTGACGTCTATGAAAAGATTCTTTGTTCCATCAGTAACTTTTGTCCTCTCTGAGTTTATGATTGGCGGGAAGCTTATCACACCGTCCTTATCGTAAAGTATTGGATACTTGTCCTTTAGCAGGTGTGCATAGTCCTTTCCTTTTTGATTATTCTCTAGGATTTGCTTTACCGTCATCTCATTTCCTTCATTCAACGGTACGAACTTTTCATCAGCAACATCAGTATAAAGCAACGGTGGCTTTATCTTGTCAAAATCATGCACGCCGATAGCAACTCTTTTCCTATTTCTACCGACAGTTGCATGTAATTTTTCTTGCATCTGCATTAGGCTTTTCACCAACTCGTCAGTAAGTTTAACGTCAAGAATTATGGCGCATGCGATAGCAGGCCTTGCATCTGCCTTATCCTTTTTCAAAAAGAAGTTTGAGTCAGTGATGTCATATTTCTTTATTCCAGTTTCTAAAGCAAGGAAACCTTTTATCTCTCTTGCCAGTCCTTCGACAGCAAGCATGTCAGGTCTGTCAGGCGTCAATTCGCATTCCATCTTATTCCCATCAATCTTTGCTTCACACTTCAACAGGAATAAAACTTCCTCTAGTTCCTCGTCTGGCAAGCTCTTTCCTATCAAATTCTTCAAATCGCTTTTATCAATCTCAATCGAGACCATTTATTTCACCTTCAATTTGCTCATAGCTAAGATTATTCCTAACACAGTATAACTATCAGTTTGCTCTTTTCCAGATAAAAATAATTTATAAGCTTCCTTAATTGGTAGCTTGATAACGTCTATCACTTCATCTTCTCCTTTTTCTTTAGACGATTTAAACAGGTTTCTAGCAAGAAAAATATGAGTTTTACGTTTGATTTTTGATCCTGCCAGTACGGTAATAAGTTTTTCAATTTTCTTGGAATCGAAACCAACTTCCTCTCTAAGTTCATTCCTAGCTTGTTCTATTTCTTTCTTACATTCCAGAACTCCTCCTGGAAGTGTAATTATTCTTCTTTGCCATGCAGGTCTCCATTCCTTTAAGAGATAAATATTATTTTCACTATCTAGTGGCACGATTATGACAGAATCATTTTTAACTTGTATAAACTCTTCATTAAATATAAGGCCATCTGGGAGTTTTACTTTTGATGAAATGATATCAACAAAACCCTTATATTTAGTTTTTTTAGAAAGAATTTTTGGTTCCATTTATCTCACCAACGATTTGTTCCTTAACCATTCCAAGTCTTCTGAATAAAGCATCCTTATGTCATCTATTCCAAGTGCGATCATAGCAAGTCTGCCGATTCCTAATCCCCATGCCAGGACTTGCGATTTCTCTAGTCCCAGCGGCTTTAGTACTTCCGGTCTCATTAGGCCTGCTCCACCAGCTTCTATCCAGCCTAACCTTGGGAAATTGATATACATCTCAACAGAAGGTTCAGTGAACGGGAAGTATGAAGGTTTGAATTTGACTTCCTTTGCGCCTATGGTTTCTGCAATTTCTTTTAGAAAACCTAGCAGATGGCTTAACGTAAGATTCTCACCAATAACTATTCCTTCGCAGTGATCAAACTCCATCAAATGCTTAGCATCGATAACATCAGGTCTGAAGACTCGGTCAATCATGAAATACTTCGCAGGTGCATCTTTATTTTTTGCCAAGGTTCTTGCTGAAACTGCTGTTCCATGTGAACGTAATATTAGTTTCATCGCTTCTTCCTTACTCCACAAACCACCCCAACCATTGCTTTCTGTTATCCATCCTCCTTCATGTGTTGCCTTTACCTTTGCGACTAAGTTCTCATCAGGCAAATCTCCTTTACTTGGATTCTTCAATAATAAGACATCGTGTATGCCTCTTGCTGGATGATTCTGCGGCATGAACAAAGCATCACAATTCCAGAAGTAAGTCTCGACCAACGGTCCTTTCATTTCCTGAAAGCCTAATCCAATCAATCTTTCTCTCATCTCTTCTATGAATTGAATGTAAGGTTGCTTTTTACCTGCATAAGTAACTGGAGCAGGTGCTTTAACATCATATTTCCTGAAAGTTCTATTTTTCCACTCACCGCTTTTAATCAGTTCTGGCGTCAATTGGGCTATTTCCTCAATCTTTGTCTCAACTGTTTTAGTTTCCTTTTTCTTTTTAAATATGCTTAGTATTTTTTGCCAAAAAGAAGTTCTTTCTGTTTTAACCTCAACGGCTTTAGCTTCTTCTATCAAGTTCCTGCTTGATAGAACTTTTATCATTTCATCGTTCGGACTAGTCTTCTTTTCTATTTCTTCTAATGCATTCTCTAAGGAAGTTTTTTCGTTTATAGCTTTCTTACCAAAGTCTGATAGCTTGACAACACCGTTCTCAATTATTATCCAATTGCTTTTCCTTGCCCATCCAATTGCTATCTGCGATTTTGGCAACTTAATGACGTCTGCCATTGGCTTGTCTGTTTCTAAGAATTTTAACAGCTGTTTTTCAGGCAGTCCATTTTTTAGATACTCTTTGCCCTCTTCTGTCAGCTTGTACACTAAATCACTTTTCTCCAAATTTCATAATGTTTAATTTATCAACTTCTTCTTTAGCTTTCTTAAATTTCTTATTAAAATCTTCCATATAATTCCTCATTAGTTCTGCAGCTTTTTTCTTACAATCACCGCACATCAGTTTGCCTTGCTTGCACTTTGTATAAGTTTCATTCAATTCTTTATCATCTTCTATCAAATGTTGCTTAAACAACTCGAAAACTATACACTCTTCAGGTTTTCCGCCAAGCTTTTTCTGTTCTTCAATTGTCTTCTGCCCTCCTGTCTTTGTGTTAAGCATCTTTTTTGCTACTTTTTCTGGGTCTTCAGGTATTGATATATAGCTATCTGGACTACTCTTGCTCATTTTTACTTCGCCATCAAGGCTCGGCGTAAACTTGTGATAAGTTGCAGATGGTAAAATAAAATTATATTTTTTATACCTTCTAACAACGTCTCTACATGCTCTAAGGTGTGGTGATTGATCAGGACCAACAGGTACAACGACTGGCTTTGGCTTTCCAAGCTGCGGATAAAGAATATCGCCTATCTGTGTTAGAACGGACATTATCTTTGATGCATTCAGATCTCCGTATATTGCTCTGAACTCATTTAATGTTAAATGCGATGAAAAATCATAAGCCATATCTCTTACTGCTTTGTTTCTTGATTGAAAATAGAAAATAGTCTTTTTTGAATCCAATCCTAAAGCTATGTAAGCGGGAATATGAAATTCCATTGCCCTTTTTTCAGCTTCCTCTAAGGAAACGTCTCTTGTTGCTAAGGCTTCCAAATCTGCAACTAAAACAAAAGCCTTTCCACCTTGCTCTTGGAAGTATTTTACCATTTCTACAACCATTTTATTTCCTAAATGAAGCTTTTCAGCAGAAGGCATTATACCAGTAAGTATTGCAAACTCTTTTTTATTTTTAATTGCATCAGCAATTCTATCCAAGTCTTGATGTCCAAATACAACAAGCCTTCTCATTAGTCTGTTTGGGTTTGGAAATTTCTTTAGCACTTTCTCATCAAAAGGTTCCATTCCGTAATTCTCTATTATTTTTTGATAGTCTTCTATCAAAACTGCTCCCCACGGATCTAATTTTGTTTCAACCATTTACTCACCTGTTTCAACTAATAGATAACTTTCTTTAGTTTTATTAATATTCCTAGAAGCAGAAAAATCTGCTAAATAAATTGGAGCAGGTCCCATCTCATGCAATCACTATGATAATATTTAATACTAGAAATTTAAAAGCATATTATATGACCAAATTGTTAAAGCTGATAAGTTTAATTTATTTTATTTTCATAATAATCTCAGAGCTATTCTTCTATAACCAGTTTTCAAAAGGTTTAGTTTCAGAGGAAACATTTGTTAAAGTCTCAGCATTTACTGTAGGCTTTACTTTACTTTTGTTTTTAAGCTATAAAGTTAACAAGGGAAATTTTGATTCCATGATTAAGGGCATGGACATTAATGAAAGAACTGCCATACCACCAATAATGTTTGCTTTTTTAGGAGGGTTTTCTATTGCTCTAGCAGTTACTTTTATTGCATTCCTAGAAGCGCTTGGAATATTATTTGTTGTAAAAACAGCAGAGTATTTACTTCTTAACATTTTAGCTTTAGTGAGTTTTTTCTGGCTGGCCTTTATACTTTTCATGGGATGGGACTTTATGAAAATAATCGGAATTGCTTCGCAGTATTCCATGATTAGAGACATAGAATCTGGGAAAAAAACTAATTTCTTAAGAAGGATGAGGATGTTTTTCAGGAAGTTAGGATTTGTAAGGGATGCCTTCCTAGCTTTTATAATAGTTGACCGCTCGTGTAAGATTTTGCCACGCTTATCTAGATTATATTATAAAAATTTATTGTATCCTGTGAAAGTATGGACTGCCTGTCTAACTCTCTATGAAAATAAAAATGTTGAAGACGCTTTGAAAGAATCGTTCGAGTATTTTAGAACCAAGTCATTTAAAATATTTTATACATCAAGTCTTGCTTCACTGTTTTTACCACTGATTGTAATTCCAGTGGGACTGTCTCTAAGCATTATATTGCCAAACGTTGGTTACTTTACAAACCTACAATGCTTTTCTACTAACTGTTTTTTCATTATATTTTTCTTTTTAATTTTCATGTCATTGGGTTTCTTCTTCTCATATTCGATTAGCATGTCTTTAGAGAGTGCATACTATGTGAAGGTCTTAAGCGATATAAAAGAAGGTAGCATCATAAACAGCTTCTCTCAAGACAGAAGAATAAAATACATTGAAGAAGAAAGCTACAAGAAGATTTCAGAATTGGAAGGCAGCTTTTGGGACATTGTAAGAATCCACTTTAAATAATCTCTTTGTCTTCAGATTCATAAAAGTCTTTTAACTTTTCCATAGCTTTGTTAACGTCTTCCAAATCTATTTTAATTGCATTCCTAGCTTCTGCAGTCTCTCCTGCTGTCTTCATCAAAAACAAGCCTATTCTTATATCTTTCGAAGTAAAGGTTTTCCTTATTATGTTTTCAAATGCGTCATAGTCCCAAGCTCTTGGTGCGAATGCATATTTCTGTCTTTCATAGAGAATGCCTCTAACTTCTTCAAATTTGTAAGGCTTGAACTCTACCCTCTCTAGAAGTAGACGTGACATTAATCTTCTATCCACCTTTGCTATCCAGTCACTAACATTAGTAACTAGGAATATTGTTTTTCTTTCAATATCTTCAACAATTCTGTAAAGAAAGTCAAAGTCTTTCACCTTGTCTATCTCATCAAAGGCAAAAACAACTCCATCATACTTGTTTAGCTTCCCTACCATCATGTCAAAAATTTCATCAGAATATACTTTCTCACCTATTTTAATTTCCATCTGGACTGCAATGTCATTTATTATTTTAGAGCTTGTGTCTCTTTTCCAGCAGTTGATATAAATGGGCATTATGTTGTCAGTCTCTTCCATCAATTGTCTTAGGATAAATTTTGTGCAAGCAGTTTTTCCTATGCCAGGTGCGCCTACTACTAATAAATTTCTTCCAGTCCTGCCGTTCATCAAAGGTTTGATGCATTCCGCAAGATATTTATGCTGCTCTTCTCTATAAGGAAGAAGTTTTGGTAAATATGCTTGCTCAACAATGCCAGGGTTTACGAAAAGGCTCATAATTTAATAATTAAGTTTTATTTATTTATAATATTACTCAGTTTCAGGCAATGAGTATAGTGCTGCTTTGCCTTCCCTTTTCTTAATTAGCAGCCCTCTGTTGGACATGCTTCTAAGGTGATCATTCAAGTTTTTTCCTGTTTTAGCTATTATATCTCTTGGTCTTAATCCTGAAGGAGGTGCTTCCTTTACAAGTTCAACTACAAGAGCTTCTGTAGCACTTGTTGGTATAATGTTTAAATTTGGAGAGATTCGATAGTAATTCCTTACCTGCTTGACTACATCTTCTGTTGAAAGTGTTAAACCTTGTGTGAAATCTTCTAGATATCCTCTACCTGCATTAGGGTCTGATGCTTCATATATAGGATTTAGGAACATTTCCGTAAACTCTATTCCAGTATCTCTTATTTTTGCTTCAGACTGTTTTTCCTTAACTTTGAAATTTTTTAATTTCTTGGCGAATCCTTGTTTTTCTAGACCTGAAAGAACGCTACTTACAACAGTAGGATTTTTACCCATTTCTTTAGATAAAGATTCATAGTTCCATCTACCTGAATTTTCTCTCATAAAATCTGCAACTTCCTTCGTAAGAGTCAAAATATGTCCAACTGCTTTTGGTTGACCTTCTTTGCCAGACCATTCATATTCTGCCCATCCTTTTTCAAAACAACTATCATAGTCTATAAAGCCCAGGCTCGCCAGTTTCTCGCAGTTATGAAATACGCCTATAGGGTTCGATTCTGTTACTTCTGCTAAATCCTTTTCTCTTGCGTTCTTAACTTTACTAAGGTGCATTAAAATTTTTGCCCTGTTATAAGGGATACGTCCTAATATCTCATATAAGCTAGTCTGAAATTCTTTTGCAGTTTCTAGTCCTAGCAATGCAGCGGGTTTTGCTGTATGAATTCCATAATCAGTAAAACGCCAATGATTAGAATATTTTACTAATACAGTTTTGCAAAGTACTTGCTCTACCGGTAGTATACTTTCTTGAACGAATCTAGAAGGAAGAAAGCTATTATGACAGTATTCACGAAAAGTCATGCAGGTTGGTGCTAAAGCCTTACTTTCAACGGTGCTTAAATAAGAGTTTCTTATATCATTACTAGATTTCCAATCATTACTTAAGCAATAAGCTAAAACAACATTTTTAGGCTCTCTGTTCAATGCGTCCAAATTATTTTTAAATTTCAAGTCAGTAATCTGCATAAAATTAAGTAAGAAACGAAACTTTAAGCGTTTATGCTTTACAGCATATTTATTTATTGATTATTGCTAATTAACTAAAAGAGAGTTATGACGGATATAGCAACCATCGAGCAATTGGCAAAAAAGAAAGGATTCTTCTATCCTTCAGACGAGATTTACGGCGGCCTATCTGGCTTCTATACCTATGGTCACCTAGGAACTTTGATGAAAAGGAAACTAGAAAACTTATGGAGAAAGTTCTTTTTAGATGAGGAGAATTTTTATGAGATTGATCCATCACTTATAATGTCTGAAAAAGTTTTTGAGGCATCTGGCCATTTGAAAAGTTTTGTAGATCCTGTTGTTAAATGCACCAAGTGCGGGACATCTCATAGGGCAGATCAGATTGTAGAAAACTTTTTGAACAGAACTTTTGAAGGAGCAACTCCCAAAGAGCTGACAGACTTGATAAAAGAGCATAATATAAAATGTCCGAAATGCAAAGGAGCATTGGAGGAAGTTGGAATTCTAAACATGATGTTTTTTTTGAATATAGGAGTTGAAGGCGATACAAAGGGTTATTTAAGACCAGAGACAGCCCAAGGTGCATATGTAAATTTTTTGAACCAATTCAACATTCAAAGGAAGAAAATTCCAATGGGCTTGGCTATTGTCGGAAGGGCGTTTAGGAATGAGATATCTCCTAGGCAATTAACAACTAGAATGAGAGAATTTACTCAGGCAGAATTGCAAATATTTTTTGATTCTGATAAGGTCAACGATCATGAGAAATGGAGTGATTGTAAGGATTACAAGCTTATAGTCTTACCAGTTTCCGATAGGGATAAAAAATCCAAAATTGAAATGACATGCGAAGAGCTTTCAAAAAGAATTCCAAGGTTTTATGTCTATTACATGGCTAAAGTTCAGAAATTCTTCTTAGAAGCTTTGAAAATTCCTAAGGATAAGTTTAGATTCAGGGAACTCTCAGACGAGGAAAAGGCATTTTACAACAAAATACATTGGGATATGGAATTAAATCTTGAGAGCTTGGACGGGTTCAAGGAGATAGGTGGAGTCCATTATAGGGCTGATCATGATTTGTCAGGACATCAAAAGGTTTCAAAGCAATCACAAGAAATATTCTTTGAAAACAAGAAGTTTGTGCCACATATATTGGAACTTTCGTTCGGTGTGGATAGAATGTTTTTTGCTTTGCTGGATTTATTTTACTCTAAGGAAAAGGACAAGGTTGTTTTGAAACTACCAGCTTGCATCGCGCCTGTAGCAGTTTCAATTTTTCCATTGGTCAACAAAGACGGTTTGGATAAGAAGGCAAAAGAAGTTTTTGAGAAGCTAAGATGTTACTTGGATGCTTTTTATGATGATTCTGGATCAATAGGCAGGATGTATGCTAGGGCAGACGAGGCAGGGACGCCTTTTTGCGTTACAATCGATTATGATACCATGAAAGATAATACAGTTACGCTTAGAAATCGTGATACCACAAACCAGCAAAGAGTTGAAATAAAAGATTTGATAGAAGCAATTTCTAAACTTATAGAAGATAAAAATAATCTGTAATGTAACAAAGCCACCAGCTACAATAGAAATGGAATAATTCTAGAATTCAAAGCCACAGTCCATACAAACAAGCTTCATCTCATTGTATTTTATAGAAGATTCTCTAACATACCTTAAGTTTTTACTGTGGCATTTCTTGCATTCTGTATGCATGTTATCTATAATATAAATTAAATCCATAACTTATTTAAAATTGTCCATAAGAGTAACATTATTTATAAGTTCAATTTATAAAATTAACTTTATTGAGCGGGTTAATATGACGCATATAATTGAAGTTAAAAATATAAGCAAAGAGTTCAAAACTCTGAAGCGCGAGCCAAGCTTAAAAGGTTATTTTAAGACCCTGCTTAGCAGGAACTATGAAATAAAAAAAGCACTAAGCAATGTGAACTTGGAGGTAAATGAAGGTGAATTTTTAGGAATAATAGGACCGAATGGTGCAGGAAAATCTACTTTGATAAAAATTCTAACTGGCATACTTACTCCAACTTCAGGAGAAGCTAAAGTTTTAGGAATGATAACGTACAAGCAAAGGCAGAAATATACAAAAAACATAGGAGTAGTTTTTGGGCAAAGAACACAACTGTGGTGGGATCTTCCAGTGCTTGATTCGTTTGAATTATTGAAACATATTTTTGGGATTCCTGATGAAGTCTACAGAGAGAATCTTGACAACTTTTCAAAAGTACTGGGTATTGACAAATACATGTCAACTCCTGTTAGAAAACTTTCATTGGGTGAAAGAATGCGTTGCGACTTGGCAGCTTCTCTTATGCATAATCCTAAGATTGTCTATTTAGATGAACCGACGATTGGGCTAGATGTCGAAGCAAAGTATAGGATAAGAGAGTTTCTTAAGGAATTAAACAAGAAAGGGGTCACAGTGATTTTAACTACTCATGATATGGGAGATATAGAAGAGCTTTGTCCGAGAATAGTTATAATCGATAAAGGTAAGAAAATATTCGATGGACCCATAAGTGAAATAAAGAAAAAGTTTAGAAGAGAAAGAGTTTTTGTAGTTGATTTTCAAGATAATGTTAACTTTGATTCTTTAAAGTTTGATGGAGTAAAAATAATAGAAGCAAAAGAAAACAGAGTTAAGCTAGCAATAGATACAAATAAGACAACTGTTTCTGAGATTGCAAAAAAGGTTTTTTCTAAATACTCTGTTCATGACATTTCAATTGAGGAGCCTGATATAGAGGATATAATAAGGGAAATTTACAAGAAGGGAATTTGATGTATAAGGAGATAGCCCTCACAAGTTTCAAAGAGGAGATTGCTTACAGAGTAGAATTTGTAATGTCACTCATAGGGTCACTTATACAGCTTATTGTTTTTTGGTTTCTTTGGAATGCAATATTCAAGGCTTATGGTGCTGAAACACTGAAAGGATTTACACTTCCTATGATGATTACTTACATTTCCATATCAACTATCCTGACATTCTACAACAAGTCTATGATAGAGTATTTAATAGAAGAGGATGTTAAAACAGGATTTATCTCTCTGATTTTAACAAAACCGATTAATTATCCCTTGTATTATCTTTCTAGAGAAACTGGAAGAATAGCTTTTTTCTTTTTAACAAGGGGGTTGCCAATAATCTTGTTTTCAATTTTCTTCTTAAACATTTCAGGACCAGCGAGTCCAATATTTTTCTTAAGCATGATTCTAGGGTTTTTCATTAACTTCTTTATAGTCTTTTTAACAGGCATATGGTCTTTTTGGACTTCTGGTAGCATATGGGGAATAAGATTCACTAGAATCGTAGTTTCAGAAACTTTATCAGGATCGATAATACCTATTTATCTGTTTCCTTTGTGGCTAAGCACCATAGCGAATGTTTTACCATTTCAAGCAATTTACAGCACGCCTTTGTTAATTTATATTGGCAAGCTGTCAGGCTCAGAGATTTTTAATTCCTTGCTTATACAGTTGTTTTGGATTGCCTTTTTAGGAGTTCTAACAGTTTTTGCTTGGAGGCGTGCTGAGAAAAAAACTACAGTACAAGGCGGTTAAATGAATTTTAAAGAATACTTGAGCTTATGGAAAAAGTTAATAAAGTTGAATGTTAAGACGTGGATGGAATACAGAGCAGACTTCTTTATAGGAATTTTTGCAATGTTCATATCAAACCTAACTACAATTATTTTCTTCTGGGTATTGTTCCAGAACATAGTTCAAATAAACGGTTGGACTTTTTGGCAGTTAGTATTTCTTTCAGGTCTGTCTGCTTTGTCTGTAGGAATATGGCATTCTTTCTTAGTTGGTCTAGCCCCTTGGAGAGTTGAGAGATACATAAGAAGAGGAGATTTTGACAGGATACTGGTCCGACCAGTAAATTCCTTCATTTATTTAATTATAAGCAATATGGACGATGATGGATTTGGAGATCTATTCGCAGGTTTGCTGATAGTCTACATAGGAGCAACAATGAGTGGAATTCTTTTAACTCCAGCTAACGTATTTTTACTAAGTTTTTTCATATTCGGTGCAGTGCTGATATTCTTTTCACTGACGCTCTTTATCTCTTCATTATGCTTCTGGATAGTAAAATCAGGTGCAATAGGTGATATTATTTGGAGTCTCTTGCGTTTCATTGATTTACCATTAGATGTTTACAATCCGTTTGTAACATTCGTTTTGACATTCATAGTTCCAATAGCTTTCATTAACTACTATCCAGCACAACTTTTCTTAGGAAAAGGATTATATACGCAAGCTGCTTATATAACTCCAGTAATAGGAATAGTTTCTTTCATCATCGCATATAAGTTCTGGAAGTTTGCAGTAAAGAATTATACTTCAACAGGCAGTTAAAATGAAATGGTATGCTTTAAAACTTGTGGCAATTTGTGTAGTAATCTTTATCGTTCAAAATATTTTTGAAAACTTGATGGACGAATTTTCTTTAGACTCTGCTGAAATTTTATCAAGACCTTGGACGATTGTCACTTACATTTTCCTTCATGGAAGCTTTGAGCATCTGTTTTATAACATGTTCGCCTTGGGGTTGTTCGGTTTAGCATTAGAAAACGTGATTGGCAGCAAGAAGTTTCTATTAGTATTTTTTGTTTCAGGAATTGCTGCAGGAATTGGTAGCATTCTATTTTATACAGCCTCAATAGGAGCTTCTGGAGCGATTTACGGAGTAATGGGAGCCTTGGCAGTCTTAAGACCAAGAATGACTGTTTATTTTTATGCACCAGTACCGATGGCCTTAGCAGTTGTTTTTTGGGCAGCAGGCGATTTGTTAGGTCTGTTCATACCTACTGATTTAACAGCTCATGCAGCTCACTTGTTTGGCTTGATATTTGGCCTAGTCTATGGGATATATTTAAGAAAGTATTATGGTGAAACTCCGGTTAAAAAGAAAAAAGAAGAGATGAGCGATCAAGAATTTAAAGCATGGGAAGAAGAGTATATGTCATCTTATTGAAATCTTTAATTTTCTTCTACAAACCTTACACAGTTTTTGGTTAATACCTTTCCATTTTACATTGGTTAATCTTCCAACTTCCTTTACAGACTTTTTACACTTGTCACAAACCGTTTGGATTCATATCACCGAATATTAAGTTTTACATGTTTAGCTTTTTAAATCTTAACATTTCTTGATTTTTGTCTCTCTTAGTTTCATTATCCTTTATTATTATCCTTTCTAGCTTATCTAAAGCTTCGTTAACAGCATCTCTCAAGTCCCATGCATAAGATTTGCTGACATAGATTCCCTTATCTGTTCTGAACCTAGTTCTTATTGAGTATTTTACTTTCCCTTTCTTGTCATACTTTTTAACATGTAAAAAGAAGAACTGAGGTGCAAATATTTTTGACAACTTCTGTAAGGTGTCTCTAATCATTCTATCGACTGTTGACACAATGAAATCATCTTCATCTGTTAGACCACTTATCTGATAATAAACACCTTTTTTCTTTAAACTAGAGATATAAACTTCCAATAAATCTTTTTCAGTAACTATTCCTATTGGTATGTTATTTTCAACAACTATGATGCCATCTGCTTTCTCTTCCTTCATTAAGCTTGCTATTTCGCTTAAAGTCTTGCCTTTATCCACAGTTATAGGGGAAGTATTCATAATAGCTGATATTGGTATGTCCATTGTTGTCTCTTTTTCAGCTGACATTGAATAAAAATCCATTCTTTCTCTGGGCTTTAGAGCCTTTAAGAGATCAAATATGGTAACAATGCCAATTAGTTTCTGTTTTTTATCAACTACAGGGAGCCTTGATATGTTCTTTTCTCTCATTAGCACCCTTGCCTTCCCTATGTCAGCGTCACTTTCTATTGCTTCAGGTTGAGACATTATTGTTTCTGCTTTTGTTTGTCTGAACTCTTTTGATTTTGATGCAAAATCTACTATATCAGATAAGCTGATTAGACCAATTACTTTATCATTTTCTAATATTGGTAACGATCTCAAGCCGGTTTTAAAAATCATTTCAGCTGCTTCATTAATGTCTTGATCGGAAGAAATCATAGGTGCAGGAAACCTCATCAAGTTACTTATTTTTGTTTTTGTTGGGTCTGCAATTCCTTTGTTTGCTATATCTTTTGAATAAACAATTCCTTTGAATTTTCCATTTTCAGTTATTATTATTTCCCTGATATTTTCTTTTTCTACCAAAGAAATTAATTTTGATACAGTGTCATCAGGAGATATAGAAATAATTTCTTCTTCTATCGTATCTTTTACTAGCATGAAATCCCTCCTATGGACTTATGTACGTAACAGAATAGTATGTCACATCGTTTTCATTATCAATTACTGCCCAAAGCATGTTGGCCCTTATATTATGGGCAAGTCTTACTGCTCTTGAAAGTTCTTGGAATGAGCAATTATAATCTTCTGAGACGCAAAAAACTATCCATTTCGTATGCTCATGAGGTGCCTTTGGACCTTTCTTTATAGGCATGACTCCTCTTTCATAGACCCTAAAATCGCAACCAAACTTGAAACCAGTTCTCACCGGAAGCCCTCTTTCTCTCAAATCCTTGTAAACAACATACCTTATGTGGAATCTTGGATCAATATTCAAACAATGATCATAAAATTCCTTGTTAGACATTTTCTTCTTTTTAGTCTTAACAATCTCAATCTTCCCTCTCTCCATGAGTAGCATTGCCTCGACCAATGCTAGTTCTAATCTATTTTCCAAAAGGTCGCCATACCATCCATTTTCAAAAAGCTGCTTGGCGTTTCCTACATCAGAAATTATTACCCTGTCTTCAACAAGTTTAGCTTTGAAAACTTCTTCACTCATATATAAACACTTCTCCAAATTTTAAAACTTTTACTCTTATATTACTATCATTCATTTTATTTAAAAACTCTTCTGGATCTGCTGGGAAGCGTGGACTATCATAATGAATAGGGATAGCGATCTTACATTTTATTTCATTTACAAACTGGACTGCCGTATCTATGCTAAGATCAGGACCAGCTATTGGAACAAGAACTATTTCTGCATAAGGCTTCCCTTCGAAATTAACAGTGTCTCCAGGATGATATATCTTATCATTAATTAAAAATCCTATATCTTCTGGTATTATTTTATTTGGCGGGATGCCATGCTTTCCTCTTATCGCTTTTATGGAAATCCCATTGATTAGTTTTGATTTTCCTACCTCTAAAACATTCGAGTCTATTCCATTACTTTTTAGAAGTTCGTTAACCTCTTTATTCGTAAGGATTGTAGGTTTATTTTTTATTATTGTTTTTATAGCTTCTATAGAGCAATGATCTTCGTGCTTATGCGTTATAAGTATGATATCAACATCTTTAAGATTTAAGTCCAATCCATAATTTCCTGGGTCTATTAAAATCTTTTTACCATCAATCTCAATCAGAATGCATGATTGAGCATACTTTGTTATTTTCATAGTATCACCCTATATTTATTCCCTTTGTCATTAATCTAATTTTACAGTCGTCACAAAATTCCTTTTGTTTTTTATCAACATCAAAGACTGAAGGTGAAAAGCTCATGACGCATTTGGAATTTGTGCAATGGTCCAAACCTACATAATGCCCTAGTTCATGTATGACTTCCTTTACAGTTCTTTCTTCAAGAAGACTACGTGAAGGAGTTTGATCATAAAATTCAGGTTTTAATCTAGCTAAAGTAACTATGGCACAGCTTTTCGTTGGATCCTCTAAGCCAAAGATAAAGTTTAAACCAGAATAATACAAGTCATGCTCAGTTAAGAGCAAGGTAGGAATGCTCTTGTCTATGAATTTCACTTCCGAAGTGTTTGCAAGCATGTTCATAACAACTTCTGCATTGTATTGCTTTCTCCATTGATTGTATGCTTCCTTTGGAATTGATATTTTCGGCATTATCCTGCATTTTATATTCAAATTTTCCAGTTCGTCTTTAACTAGGCTTAAAATCCCTTCTGGGAATTCTCCTACCGGAACTATGCGAAGAAACATAATTAAATTATGTTTTAAAAGTTAAAAAAGACTATCCAAATCTTTAAATTTTTTTGCCCGCATAATATGTTATGCAAGAGAAATCAGCTTCTGAAAAATCAGTTGAAGAGGAATTCTTTGCTTCTTTCCCAAAAGGATATGAAAAAGGTAAGACCAAGTACATAATAATCACTGGAAGTGTAATGTCAAGCGTTGGTAAAGGTACTTTCTCAGGTTGTTTGGCAACTTTGCTTTCATGTCACGGTTTTAAGGTTTCTCCTTTGAAGTTTGATGGCTATCTTAACTGCGATGCAGGAACATTAAACCCTTATAGACATGGAGAGGTTTTTGTCTTGGATGACGGAACTGAGTGCGACCTTGACTTGGGAACTTATGAGAGACATATCAACAGAAGCCTATGTAAAGATAATTATTTAACAGCTGGAAAGATTTTCAAAATAATAATCGACAAGGAAAGACGAGGAGGATACTTAGGAAGAGACGTCCAATTCATACCGCATCTTACAGGAGAAATAAAGTATTTTCTAAGAAATTTGGCAATGGAGTCTAATGCTGATATAGTTTTAGTTGAAGTCGGTGGAACCGTCGGTGACTTGGAGAATTCATATTTCATAGAAGCTACGAGGGAATTAAGGCATGAAGAAGGTAAAGATAATGTTTGCTTCGTTAATATAACCTATATTTTAGAGCCTAGATCTCTTGGAGAATTCAAGAGCAAACCAGCTCAGCTAGGCATAAGAAAGTTAATGGAACTAGGAATACAGCCTGATATCATAGTCTGTAGATCCGAGAGGCCCATAGATAGGAAAGTTAAAGAAAAACTTAGCATTTTCTCAGATTTAGATGTGAACAGAATTTATAACCTTTGGGATTATGGAAACATATATGAAATACCACTTTCATTGAAAGAAGCTAAAATTGATGAAGCTATTTTTGATATATTAAAAATAAGCCCAAAGGAAAATGGTGATTCAGAATTAAATTTTTCAAATTGGGAAAATTTCGTCAGTAAAATAAGGACAGCAGAAAAAGAAGTTGTAATAGGAGTTGTAGGAAAGTATACTTATGTCCATGATTCCTATCTAAGTATAATTAAAGCTTTAGAGCATGTTGCTCCTTATTTAGGAGCTAAGGTAAGGATAAAATGGATAGAGTCTTCGGATGTAGAAGATGGAAACATTAAAGTTGAAGACGCATTAAAAGATGTGAGAGGAGTAATTATTCCTGGCGGCTTTGGAAAAAGAGGCATTGAAGGAAAAATTTCTGTTATAAAGTATGCTAGAGAGAATAAAATACCATTCTTAGGTCTTTGCTTAGGAATGCAATTAGCGATTGTTGAATTCGCTAGGAGTATTTGTAACCTCAAAGGCGCTAATTCAACTGAATTTTCTGAGACGTCTTGCCCAGTTATAGACTTTATTCCAGAGCAGGCTAGCATAGTTAATCAATCAAAATATGGTGGAACCATGAGGCTTGGAGCATATCCAGCCTTGCTAAAAGAAGGATCTTTAGTGAGAAAGCTTTACAATGCTGATAAAATTTTTGAGAGGCACAGACACAGATATGAGGTTAATCCAGAATATATTCAAGTCTTAGAGAAAAATGGTTTGATATTCTCTGGTGAATCGCCTGACGGAACTTTGATGGAATTCATGGAACTGAAGAATCATCCTTTCTTTGTTGCTACTCAAGCTCATCCAGAATTCAAATCAAGGCCAATGAAACCTTCACCACTTTTCTACGGATTCTTCAAGGCTTCATTAGAGAGTTAACGAATGTATACAACTCTTTTTTCTTTATGTAGTTTATCCCATTCTTTTTGCATAGCATTACCTACTCTCTCCAAAACTTTATCTGCACCTACAAAATTTTTATCATTTTGAATTAAATTCATTATGTCTACATATTCTTCCTTTAAAGTCCTGTTGTTTATGACAGAAACATTTCTTCTAATAGGGTGAACTACAAAATTCACTTCATAATTAACATTTTCAGGTGTACTATATTCTAGGCTTAGACGACCTTTTTCAAATTTATCAAGAACGATTGTATGGCTCATTCCTTTAAAGATAATATATTCTGTATCAATACTTTTGTCAGGGCCTACTTTTAATGTTATTGGTCTGGATCGAGTAATTTCCGAAAACGCTTCTATAAATTTTTCTTTATCAAAAATGCATATCAAATCTCCATTTGATGATATAGAAGAAAATTCCCTTTTATTCAATACTTTACAATCTTTTTCATTTATAATTGGCAATTCTGTATTCTCATCGTCTTCTAGAGGAGTTATGTAGTCAAGACTCATATCTTTGACTTTCAATGCCATAAGAATAAGATAGAATTTAAAAATTTATTCTTTTCTATAGACTAAACAACATAAACAGGTCTCTTATTTGCATGCAGTCCATCCCATTCCTTTCTCATTGCCTCTGCATCGGCCTTACCATAACTGATTCTTGTGTACTTAGTTGGAAAGCTCTTGTCCGTTCTATCTCTATAAACTTCGCCAGGTTTTTTATTTTCGTGTATTTTATTCCACTCACCTTGAAGAAGGTCATCCACTCTTCTCAGAAGGCAGTGTATGCAGAGTGGCTTCTCATACCTCCCAAATACATTTCTGAAGCTGTCAGTGAATTTTTCTGAATTTTTATTGTTTACGAACTTGACACTCTTCTTGAAGGGATGAGTAATCAGAATAGTTTTTTCTCCTTCTTCGTTTCTTACGTAAACAAACCTCTCTTTCATTTTTTCAAAAGTTGCAGTATGATCTCCGATGTTCAATGTGATTATCTCGTGAACATTGGATTTTGGGGACGAAGGCTTGGAAACGCTTACACTTCCTTTACTCTTAAGAAGGTTGATTAGATTTTGTTTGCCAAAGACATAAACAAATTTTCTGTCTTTATAAGGTAAGCATATTTCATTTTCTTTTAGAATAGGTAAGTCTTCTGAAACAATAGATGCGTCATCATCTCCATCATCCATATAAGAACGTCTAAGATATCTCCTTGCTTTTTTCAAATTAATAGGGCTTACACTATTCATGCTATTCATAGAGATAAAGAAAGCTTAAAGATTTAAGCTTTGAATAAGTGATGGGACAGGCGTGATTTGAACACGCGACACCACGGTCTTCAGCCGTGCGCTCTCCCGGTCTGAGCTACTGCCCCATAAAATTTGATAAAGAACTATTATATTTAAAGTTTAAAAATAAGCAGAAAAAGGAAGGTCTTCATCGAATATCTCAGACCAAAATTAAAATTTTCATCTCTTTCTTGCTGCTTTTCTTTTCGCTTTCACTCTTTTCACCTCATTTAATAAATAAAGTGAACAAATTTTGTTCGTTCACGATAAAAGTACTTTTACGCTTTGATTTATAAAAATTTCTTTGTTACAAAAATTGTTTTTAAAAAATAAAATTAAATAAAAAACTCTAAAAAAATCCTTTTTCATTAACTTTTAAGTTTATTCAAACTGTTTTTGATTTATATATGCAAGGTCCGGTACTTCCACATTTTGGTATTCTTCCTTAATATTCTATTGCATCGCATTCTTCTCTACATTTTTCAGGCGCCGGGCAGTCCTCTAATTTTTTGTTCATATTCTCATCTACATTATTGACTCAGAGTTTAAAGGGAAAACTGTGCATTTTCTTATATCATCTGTTCCTAGAACGAACTGAGTAACTCTGTTTAATCCTATGCCGCATCCTGAGTGCATTTTTATTCCATGCTCTTTTACACAATCCAAATACCATCTGAAGTCTTCTATGCTTCCACCTCTTTTCTTTAACTGTTCCATCATTTTTGAATTTTCTAGTCTTTCCTCAAGTTTTTCATGTCTGTGCTCTCTTTCCGCTGCTCCGACTGCTTCTCCGCTTCCAGGCAAGATAAGGTCTGTGCTATTAACTATGTCTGGTCTATAGTCATTTTCTCTCATGTTAAAGAACTTTATTTTCTTTGGAAAATGTGTTATGAATAAAGGCTGGTTTCCTGTCATTTCTACGAGCATCTTTTCATAAGAACTTTTCAAATCTTCTCCCCATTTTATGCCTGTATCAGAAAGCTTCTTAACTGCTTCATCGTATGTTATTCTGTTGAAGGGCGCTTTCACTGTTTTAAGCCTCTCGACATTTACTCCTATTTCCTTTAACATTTCTTCTTCTTTCAGAACTTCCTTTACCATGCCACATATAGTTCCTTCTATGTATCTAAGAAGTTCTTCAAAGTTTCCTTCAAACTCTATCTCAAGTAAAGGAAACTCGGTCAAATGCCTATTATCTGATTCTGGTTCTGCTCTAAAACTTGGACCCATACACCAAACTTTCTTTAATCTTGGTATCATTGCTTCAAGATATAGTTGTTGTGTTTGACTGAGATAGCCTGTTACACCGAAATAGTCTAAACCGAACAAAGTGTCTATATTTTCGCAAGCACCTGTAGCTTTTGTTATATGCGGTGCATTGACTTCTATGAATCCTTCTTTTACGAAGAAGTCTCTTGCTCCTTTCAATAAAGCTGCTTCAGTTCTTGCTATAGTTTCTAGTTCTTTTGTTGTAACTAATTTATACCTCTCCCTAGTTTCCACTAATTTTTCTAACATATCTATCCTCCTAGAGAGGAGAAGAAACCTTCCATAAGTATGTTTTGAAAGTTTAAAAATCTTTCTATTATCTAAAATAGTAATCCAGTTCCATGTTCAGCGTTACCTACTGATTTGCCTAGGTCCTCTAGAGTAATTTTTTCTCCTGTTTTCTTGTTTATGAGTTTAAATTCAGAAACAACTGAAGGATATTCATTATAAATTAGTTTACTTGGAATAATGCCTAGAGATTTTTTCTTAAGTGTCCATGAAGAATGAGAATATGAATTTATAATGAAATTTATTTTTTCATTCTTATTTTCACCTGAAACTACAAAACTTGGTGTTTTTTCACCATTTTTCTTTAAAACGATGTCATCAAACTTATGCATTTCTTTACCGTCAAAAAATGATATATCTTTTCTAAAGGATTTTCCAAGGAAATAAGGGTTAAAGTATGTCATAACTCCTCCATTTTCAAAATGTACTAAACCCCAATACCAAGATGACAACGGAGAATTTACCAAAACACGTTGAAAGTAAGCACTTCCATGAATTGGTTTATTTTCAACTTTTCCATTTAAATTCAAATGATTTAATTTAAGCAAAGTATAACCTTTATTACTAATGTAAGTGTTTGTTTGATAGATTGGACTTGTAAAACTATGCTTATTTTCTGCTTTTGTAATGAATTCAAATTTATTTCCAATTTTTACTATGTTTTTATTCTTATCAACAGAAAAATAAGTTGGAACAGTAGAGTCTGAAGAGAGCTCTTTATCTTTTATTTTAAAATTACAAGGTTCAAGAAAGTTATGATTCATTTTTTCTCCATCAAAATACCATGTAGCAACTGCACCATTAAGAATGCTTCTGTTCGGATTTTGAGTTATTTTTATTTTTAGGTTGTTACATTCCATTTCTTTCGAATTTCTCGTAGACCACAATATCATTAATTGCCTAGGTTTTTCAGAATTCTTTGGGTTGTTGAAGAAAAATAGCCAAAACCACCATAACCAAGATCCATTAGGCATTGATTTATTTTTTATATTAAAAACTTCCTTTTCTAAATCAATTGGTTTCTCTTTACTTTTAAGTTCCATTCACACCACAATATAATTTATCTTTTAATATTACCACTAGTATTTAAATTAGTAGAGGAATTAATCTAGCCATTCTTTATTTTTCATTTTTTCAGGGATGTATTTATCAGAAATGAATGTTATTCCCTTTGTTACCAAGGCGTCTAATTCAACCTTTCCTTTTAGTTCTTCTATTAATTTAAACTGTCTTTGCCATTCTTTCTTGTCTTTAAACCATTCGTACTTGGAAAGTTCTTTTAACCTTTTTATGTCAACGTCTTTTAATTTGATAATCTGTCTCTTCAGATCATACTTTATTATATCGTCTGCAGTCAAGCCAAGGAACTTTGCATCTGGAATAGCTAATCTTTCAGATAGGTGAGCTAAGGATATTGATCCTGTCTTTAGAACAGAGTAGATGTATATTCCATAAGGGTCCAAGTCTGTTAGGACGTAGACAGGAAGGCCTAATTCATTGTTCATTCTTTGTAAAAGTCTTCTTATGCCACGTGTAGCCTGACCCTGTGAGGCTATTATTGCGCATTTCATCTTATCCCAAAGCTTATCCTCGTGCAATCTTTCCCATATAGCTGCTTTTTCCATGTAAATTACAAACTTTGCGTCAACTTTTTTGAATTTTATCTCTTCTACAGCGCTAGGTATACTCCAGCCACCGCTCCCTAGTTTTGACCAGTCTATCAAATCGCCTTTATCTTTTATTACGATTCTTCCAGCTGCAGCTCCAAGTTTGTTTGCGTTTATATACAACTGCTCTCTCAGCAAATCAGTTATAAGCTCCAAGTCTTCTACTGCTTTATTCGATTCGACCTGTTCATCCACTATGTCTATGTTAGAGTTTGGCAAAGTTCTTCTAAGTGCATAAAAAACTTCTCTAAGGCTCATGTGTTTGTTAACACCCAGTAATTCCTTAGCCAAAGCAGCAACTTCAGATATTTGAGTGAACTTTCTAACGTGAGCAACATTAAAGAAGTACCTCTTTGAAAATTTGTTTCCTAGAGTAATCATTTTTGATTTTGAATCGTATATTACATTGGACAAGGTTCTGATGGGAACGTCCATAGAGGGATTCTTTCCACTTTCAATATCATTTACAATCTTAATTCCCATATCTTTAAGACTCTTGCTGGGTGTTTTCTTCTCCATTTTCTTCACTTTCTTCTTCTACGACTTCTTCAGTGCCTTCTTTGACTCCCTTCTTTAATAATTTTTCTAAGTTAGTTTTTATCTTTTCATGAGGAACATCAGATAATTTTGACAACGCTATCGCAACTTCAGGTATGTATTTCTCAAACACGTTTTGTCTCATCTGTAAGTCATGACTTTTTCTTCTTCTTGAAATGAAAATTTTAAGTTTTCTTCCAGCATCCTGTAAGCCAAGCTTAATTTCCTTTATTATATCAGGATAAGATGCTATTGCTTGCTTTCCTTCAGTTGTGAAAGGAACCCAGACTGAAATGAAGTCAACTAATATTATTAAAGGTCCAGCTGGCAAAGATCCAGAGGGCTGTTGCATTCCATATCTTCTCCAGTCTACCTCTTCTACAGCTTGTGTGATTGCACAATCTCCTTGATGATACATCAAAGGCACTTTATTTGCAAATCTCATTAGCTTTGCTTGAGCGTTTGGGTCTAATTTTCCGCCGTAAGCTAGTCCAACCTCAATTTGGAACGGCATCCCACGATAAACAGCAGGCGGTCTTGTTATTGCAGCAAAATATTCTGCTTCAACTTCTTTTTTCAATCCTTCAGTTATTAGTTGCTCTCCTAGAGGAGACAAACAATCAGTTGGAGGAGCTATTAATTTTACGGTTTCCATTGCTTTATGCAGTCTTTCCAGCTCCATATGGTTTATGTCCAAAGGTTTTTTGTTTTTATCGACTCCTGCTATTTTGCATATCTCATTTGCTGAGGTGCTCCCAACTCTTGAAAAATCATTCTTCAGAAAGCCTACAATGTTCTTTGATTTTGTACTTCTTATCATTCTTCTTAGTACTCCAATCTCTACTCCGTACGGATGTGGTTTTATTTCTTTTGGAGGCCTTGGTAGTTCCTTGGCGACAGCTGGGAATTCCATTTTTCCATCAGGACCATCATAAACTATGCGAGCATAGGGATTTGCTATTGCAGTTTGCTTCAAGAATTCTGGTATTGACTTGCCTTTTTCAATATATCTTCCTTCTACTTCAAACTCAAGGATAGTTCCGTGCCATTTTTCTTTATTTTTCAATTCTTTATGTGAAATTATATGTGGTTCATTCTTAGTAACGTCAATCATCATTTCAAAAACATGTACAGGACCCTTTCCGATACCAGTTGTGACCTTAAAAGGCTTGCCTGTAGTCAATTGACTGTACAGACAGACGCCTTTTATTCCTATTCCAAACAAACTTCGAGATTGTTTAAGCTTATGAAATCTAGAACCATAAAGAACCTTACCAAAAGCCCTAGGCACCTGTTCTGCAATTACCCCCGGGCCATTATCCTTTATAAGTAATTTGAATCTATCTTCTCCAATTTGTTTTACGCTTAAATATATATTTGGTAAAATTCCAGCTTCACATGTGAATTCTAAGGAGTTGTCAATAGCTTCCTTTACCACAGTCAATAATGATTTCATAGGGTTCTCATAACCAAGGAAATGCCTGTTTTTCTCAAAGAATTCGGCAGGACTTATCTCCTTCATCTCCTTTGCGAGGTCTTCTGCGTTTTTTTCAATACCGTCAACCATTATATCACTATCTGATGTAATCAAATTAAAACTTCTTTATTTTTAAAGTTAATTATCTTCAAAAATAATTTAGATTCAAAAATAATATAAATTAAGTATTCTTTAGTATAACTTAATTATCTAAAATTAAGGCGATATATAGGTTTTCTAATTAAAGCACTAGTAAATTTCTTTTTTAACTAATCTGACAATTCCGAACATGTGTAATAATTAAAGAATTGGTCTACGCTCTAATAAGCATAAATTCTGGAATGCCTCATAGTACAAGACCTATTGCATATAGTTAACCAAACAAGGTTATTGTCCAACAGGCTTGTGAGAAGCATTTACATTGTATTATGAGAAACATTCATTTCGTATTGACTTTGCTTTATATCAGATAAAGTTAAGAATACAAATTAATAAGATTTTAATTATTTAAGAATATTAAAAGTTCTATAATAAATGATTTGAGGTGTCTTTATCATAGAAGTAGTATTGGTTCCTCAAGAGAGGATTAAGATAATAAAAGATGGAAAAACCAAGAGCAATATAAGTAAAGCTTTAAGCGTTAAACTAAGCTTTCAGGAGAATTCTGTTACAATAGAAGGCGAGGGAATAGAGCTATTTCAAGCAAAAAGCATTGTAAAAGCTATAGGAAGAGGGTTTTCTCCTGAGAATGCATTTAGACTTTTAAAAGAAGATGAGACTCTAGAAACAATAGAATTAAACCAATTTAATGATAGTAGAATAAGGATTATCAAATCAAGGGTAATAGGAACTGGCGGAAAGACCTGGAAAATGATTGAAAAATGCAGCGGCTGTTCCTTATCTGTGTACGGTAAAACGGTTTCCCTAATAGGAAACTATGAACAACTAAACATAGCAAGAGAAGCAATTCAAATGGTAATAAGAGGTTCTAAGCACTCAAAGGTTTATGGCTTTTTGTTTCAAGCAGCTGGCTGATCTTCGGTCTCTATTATCCTTTCAGATGCTTTTGTTATTGTTCTCTTCTTATAGTTCTCTATACTGGAATGCCAGTATATGTTTCCTGTGCCTATTTTCTTCTTCTTTAGCTTTCCTTCATTAGAAAGCCAGTCAAGCTTCTTTCTTATGGTTTCCAACGTATTGGGCTTGACAGGAATCTTCTCAATTCTAAGAAGTTCGCTAGGAGTGCACGGAGAATTAGCTAGGACTAGAACTTCTAGTCTTTCCTCATCAGGATAGTCAAAAACCTTCTTTGGCAAATTTCCTCACCTTAGCTTTACTTATTCTTATTATAACTTAGTTACTATAAAAAAATAACTTAATTTATAAAAGAAGTAAATCAAGTTATAAAAAACAAAGTTTTCTTTCAAACTTTTTAATACATATAACGTACGTAAAACAACATCAAAGCTTTGAAGAAAGCAGCTAACCTTCTAAGGAAAGATTTTTTACATAACCTTTCCTTTCAAGCCAAATAGCCTGAGCTTTTGTGTACATCCAGGTAATATCTCCCCTTTCATTAGACTGTACTATCCAAGGCTCTATTATTACCAGATCTCCTAATCTTATCCATATCTTTTTCTTTATTTTCCCAGGAATTCTGCATATTCTAGTAAAGCCGTCATTACATTTAATCTCAAACCTGCTCCCACCGAGGTTAGACTTTATTATACCTAGAATCTCTCCTTTATGAGGTATTCTTACTCTTATGAACTCTTGATTTTCTTCCATTCAATCACACTTTACTGAAAAAACGCTTTTGTAAACGTCTTTGCCTTCTTTCTTTGTGTATAGCTTAAAGCTTTTTTTAACTTCTAAATTATATATCCTTTTTAATTTATCTGCTATTTGGTTAGCTATATTTTTATTTCCTATGTATAAATTAAGCCCTCCTTTCACATGGTCAGCTCTGTAATAAGACCTTTCCTTAACTTCCTTATCTATGAAGTTCAGAACTTCTTCAGACACATTGCCTCTTAGTTGCATAATAGCCTCGTAATAGCCACCAAGTTTTCTAGAGCATTCTGGACAAAGGACTTTAACAGTCTTAACGTTTATTTCATGGGTCTCTTCATCTTTGACCTTCTTAGAATCTTTTAAGTTACCGCTAGCAAAAATTTTATTCCCGATTACTTCAATCTTAACATCATTTCCTAGAATTTTTATGCTGTTTTTCACCAAATTTTCAATTTCAATGTCCTTCCATTCGTTTTTTTGTTTTACCTTCTTGCACTTGCTGCAACAGAATATGATTATACTTTTAGGTGTCTGTATAAGATTAAAACTATTGTTGTAGCAGTCTTCACAGTATCCTTCTATTAATTTTTCAGTTTTCTTACCGCATACAAAGCAGAATTTCATAAAGTTAGATTTAATTAATAGAATATAAGCTTAAAGTTCATACCACAGAGTAAGGTATATCTCAGCTGTTTCAGGCATATCGCAACATAGTGGTACGAAAGAAGAAAGCGTCGTCCTTGGTCTCTTTGTATACACTCCTTTAACAGTCCACGAGTCGACTTTAGAAAGTATTGCAGCTTTTAGAAGAGTTTTATATTCATCGCTATTAGGAAAGTTTGAAATCCATATAACAGAGTTGTTTGTTGTTAAAGCAGCATAATTATTGTATCCTACAATGTTTTTTCCAGTGGTATTTTGTTCTGAAAAGTCATTAAAAGCAAATGTTTTGTTTAAAATTTGAAAGTCAGTCCTTTCAGGCCATAATTTTTTCACTTTAAAGAAGTATTTAGTTCCGTCTATTGGAAATGTTAAATTAAAAACGCTTCCTTCAACAAGATTTGTTCTGTTATTAGTGGTATCTGTGGTTTTTGTTATATTGATTTTATTTGATCCCCAATAATCTATGCGCCATTCTTCACCCCACACATACAGGTAACTATAGGCTTCCATTCCTATACCTAAGAAGTATTTTGCTATTTCATCTTCAGAAGGATTGTAAAACGTAAAGTTAATTTTGTTTGAGGATGTTCCTGTTACAGAAGATAGGTTAAAGATATAGTTAAAATCCTTATCAGTGCTGTTTATAGTCGCATTTATTCCAATCAAGACTCCTCCATTTCGAAGATAGTTATCTATTCGAGACTTGATAGCAGGGTGAGAGTAATTAGTGTAATTAATCAAAACTATAACGTCGTATTGAGGAATTTCAACATTCATATCAAAAGTATCAAAAGTAAAGTTTATCCATCTGCCATTAAGGAATACAGAACCATAATTGCTTGCTGGTTTTAGCATGTTCTCAAAATAAAAACAGTTAATGTAGCAACCAATATAAATTTTTGACTTTGGAGAGCCTAGGACACTCACGCCATATCTCACGTTTGCTGGTTTATTATTTTCAATGTCATCCAAGTTTTCACTTAAAATATTGAAAATAAAGTCATTCTTGTTTTTCATAGAGTTTAGAATGTTATTTCCTGCAGCTATAAGGTCTGGTTTTTCCCAGTCCTGCTTCACTCTTATAGAGAAAAATACAGTTAAGACAATGGTCATAAGTATAGCAGCAACTGCTATTTCAATTAAGTAAATAAAGCCTTTCATTCTACCACATCTCTAAAGTTATTCTACCATAGCCTCCATCAATATAAACATACCTAGTTTCCATTACATTCACAGGTTCTAAACTATCATAACCGCAAAATAATAGCTGATGAGTTGAGTTGTAGACTTTAAGTCTGTATGCCTTAAGATCAAAGTTCCATAAAAGGTTTTTGTAAATATCTGCAGTGATAGTGCAGTTTGAATTTAATGTTAAGACCTTACTCTTTGATAAGAAATAAGGTTGCTCAGCAAGTCCTACTCTCTTAGTGCTTGAAGGAGTGTCGTTCCAGCTTGGAGGATCGCCTTTATCTTCAACTAAAATTTTAATTGCATCTAATGCTTTAGCTTTTAAGGCGTCTGATCTCGAGTCTGTAAGCAAAGATGAGAATAAAGTGTTAGTTTGAGTTACTATGAAGAACATTACTAATGCAAATATTATTATACCAAAAATAAACTCGACTCTTATTTGTCCAAGCATTATACCACGAACTTAAGCGCG
>Ga0315289_10002452_pt1 | contig 28350 bp, 15 predicted proteins | sample YL17G11_40_MG_FD_203452 | JGI IMG/M metagenome (GOLD analysis project Ga0315289, IMG submission 203452) | Sediment microbial communities from Yellowstone Lake, YNP, Wyoming, USA - YL17G11_40 | ecosystem: Environmental > Aquatic > Freshwater > Lake > Sediment | place: USA: Wyoming | collected... | reverse complement strand
TGCCACGTCTCCAGCGACTGGGCCGGCTCGAAGAGGATCTTGCCGTCCGGCCCGCGCTTCCAGTGCCGGTCGTAGAACTCCAGGAACGCCCCGGCCAGCGGCAGCAGCGTGCCTTTGAGAAACTCGCGGTCCTGTGTGTTGTCGTACTGGTCGAGCATCATCACCGCCAGTTCCAGGCAACCCGACCAGTACCAGCGGATGTAGTTGTTGGTCGCGAAGCCCAGCGGCACGTTGCGGCGGTCCCAGCCATAGTCGGCGTTGGCGTAGGTGCCCCAGAAGTACTGCGTCTCGGGGAAGAACGCGCCCTCGTGGCCGTAGTAGATCCTCGTGCGCTCGCGGGCCATCGGCAGGTCCTGGACGTAGTGCCGGTAGAACGGGGCCATCATGTCGTAGTCGCCCGCCGCGATGCAGGGCCAGTACGGCAGGCGGGCGTTCTGGAACCACTGGGCCCCCGCCCAGCGGCGGTAGTCGGGGTCCTTCTCATAGGGCAGCGTGAAGATAGAACCATTGAACTTTATCCACATATTGCCGCGGCCGCCGCAGGCCACAAGGTATCGCTGGAGGGCATATCCGCGCGACATGGCCCAGGCGGACACGCTCGGCGGCGCCGACGGCCCGCCGCCGGTCTGCCGGGCCGCCGCCTTGCCGCCGACGTACAGGGCCTCCTGGCCGGTCTTGGGGTCGAACGTCCCTGCCACGTGCACCCAGCGGCCGGGGGCGAGCCCGGCGTCGTGCCGCACGGTGCCCGCCTGGACGATCAGCCTGAGCGAGTTGCCCGGCCACGTGTCGAGGAGGTACCCGTCGCTGGTGCCGACGGGCGTCTTGTCGATGATCCTGCCGCCGGCCGAGTCGATCGCGTCGGGGGCGATCCAGGCCTCCAGCGTCAGGCCTGCCGCCAGGTTCAGCCGGTCGTCGTGCGGGATCTCGAGGTGCCCTTTGCCGCCGAACTCAAGCACCTTGGCGCCGTCGGCGTCCACAACCTTCAACTCGCCGACGGCCCTGGCCGAGAGACCGTCCGACGCCCGGTTGGCCAGCGCGCCGCCGGCCAGTTCGCCCGGCACCCACTCGCCGACCAGGGCGGGGTCTTTCGAGACGAAGTGATTCCGCCCGCGTGCCGCCAGGTCGGCCAGTTTCTCCGGCGGCAGGGCTTTCGACCAGACCCGCACGCAGGCCATCTTGCCGAGGAACCGCGACCCGCCGCTGGAATCGATCCCGAACCGTAGCGGCAGTTTGGTGGCGACAACGCCGCCGGCCTGCGACGTGACCGCCGACGGAAGCCCGTCGGCCGGCCCGCGCACGCGGAGCCAACTGCGATTCCAGAACTCGTCCCACCACTGGCGATGCGCAGCCCGCGCCGCCTCCAGGTCCACCGCCTCGGTGCGGGCGATCGTCTGGTCGAGGGCCCTCGGCCACTGGTCGGCCGTCGCGGGGTGCGCCGCGAGGACGTGGACAGAGACGGCGAACTTCCGCCGCCCGGCCGAGGACCGGACGGCCGCCTCGCCGTCCCGCACGAGGCCTTCGCCCTTGATCGCCCCGCCGAACGTGCGATCAAGGAGCGGGTCGACCGCGCCCTTCATGCACGCCTCGAGGCCCTGGAGTTGCATCGTGACGGGCCAGACGGAGTGGGCGTTGTGGTGATACCACGTCACGCGGTCCGTCTCGCCGGGGACGATGACGTCGGGGTACTGGATGGTCGGCTGGCCGCCGGGCGCGCCGCTCAGGGCGTCGCTGTGCGAGAGGTCGGCGTTGATGTTGCGCTGCTGGGTGCGCCACGTTTCGAGCGCGGCCCGGAGTTCGAACTCACGATTGCCCTCGGCCTCGATGCGGATCGCCGGATGGTTCGCATCGACCCAGGCCCGCAGGACGACTTCGGCGCCGGCCTCGCCCGCGACGATTTCGATCTCTCCTTGCCGCAACTTCAGCGTTTCCTTGAAGGGCGCACCCCTGGCGAACGGATTGGGCGTGAGTTTGACGCGCACGCGGCCGAGTTTCAGGAGGCGCGTGTTGTCGTCGTACGCGTCGGTCTTGCCGATGTAGAAGAGGAGGTCGCCGTCGCCCTCGACCCAGAGACTGGCGCCGACGTCGCCGTTGCCGATGGGCACGGCGCTGTGGAAGTCCTTTCCGGGCGAGTCCCAGGAGACGTTGTACGCGGCCAGGGGGTCCTCGGGCGCCTTCTCGGCTGCCCACGCTGCGTCTGCGCAAAACGCCATGGCGAGACACGCCAGGATCATCAGTGCCAGTTGCATACTCAGCCACCTTTCTGCTGTACTTTGCGCGGCGGGTCTCCTGACCCGCCGCGCGCGTGCTTCTGCCGGATTGCGGGCCCTACTCTATGCGCGGTGGGTCAGGCGACCCACCGCGCAAGTTCCGCGGCATCCGTTCCGCGGGCATGTCGATGACCAATCCTGGCAACCATGCCCACGCAAAGGCGGCGTGGGCATGCCACCCAGCCATCGCGCTTCAGTTTGAAGCCGCCGAGAACGCGTAGCGGCCCGCCACAACCTCAAACACCGCCGCGCCGTCTTCCATCCGAAGAAACTTGACGCCCTCGGCCCGGGCCGCAGGTTTGCCGCTCTCGGTCACATCCTCGGCGCGCTTGGCGGGCACGTATACCGCGGCCGACGTGTTGGGCGGAACGGTCACGTCGAGCGCCAGGGCGCCGGCGTCAGTCTTCCATGCGACGGCGATCCGGCCGCGAATCGAGTCGTACTCGCCCTTCGCCCACGTCACGCCGCCGCCCGGCCGCGGACGAACCACGAAATGCTTGTACCCCGGCTGCGCATCGTCGCTGTTGATGCCAAGGAGAGCGCGGTACATCCACTCCCCCACCGCCCCGATGGCCCAATGGTTGAGCGAGTTCATGCCGGGGTCCTGGAACCCGCGGCCCCCGACGTACCCGTCCCACCGTTCCCAGACGGTCGTGGCCCCCTGGTCGATGGAGTACCCCCACGAGGGCATCGTGCGCGTGTTGACAAGGCGCCACGCCACATCGCTGCGGCCGGCCCTGGTGAGTTCCATCATGAGACGCTGGGTCGACTGAATGCCGGTCGAGAGGTGGTTGCCGTACTTCTCGATGCCTTCGAGGACATGGGCCACGGCCGCCCCGCGCAAGGCGTCGGGCAGGAGGTCGAAATTCAGGGCGAGGGCGTAGCCCGCCTGCGTGTCGCCCGTGATGCGGCCGTCGGGCTTGACGAACTCGCGGTTGAAGGCCGCCTTGATGTCGCCGGCGAGTCCGGCGTATCGGGCTGCGTCGTCCTTGCGGCCAAGGACCTCGGCCATCCTGGCCACCAGTTCCGCCGAGTGGGCGAAGAAGGCGGTGGCGAAGACCTCCTTGGGCACCTCGCCGCCCTTGCGCGGCCAGTTCTCCACGACGATTGTGTCGCCGTTCAGCCAGTCGTTGTAATCGTTCGCCCGGCCCTTGCGCCAGATGAGGCCGGGGTTCTCTCGGCGGACGAACTCGACCCAGCGCCGGGCCGCGTCGAAGTGCTCGCCGAGGAGCCGCATGTCGGCATAGTTCTGGTACATCCGCCACGGGATGATGACGCCCGCGTCGGCCCAGCCGGGCGCGGCCGAAAACCGCTCCGCAGGCCCGAACGGGTGCGGCGCGAAATCGGGGAAGCGGCCGTCGGCCGCCTGCTCGTCGCGGACGTCGCGGAGCCACTTCGTGAAGAACGCCGCCATGTCCATGTTGAAGCAGGCTGTCTGCGAGAAGATCTGGATGTCGCCCATCCAGCCGAGCCGCTCGTCGCGCTGCGGACAGTCGGTCGGCGTGCTCATCAGGTTCGCCCGCTGGGTCCAAACGATGTTGCGCATCAACTGGGTCAGCATCTGGCTGGAGCACTCGAATCGCCCGGCATCGGGCGCCGCCGAGTGGAAGACGCGGCCTGTGAGCGCGTCGGCCGGGGGCCGGGCCGGGAGCCCCGTCACCTCGACGTACCGGAAGCCGTGGTACGTGAAACGCGGCTCGAACGTCTCCGGCCCGTCGGTGCGGAACGTGTACCGGTCAACCTGCGGCGCGCCGCGGAGGTTCGCGGTGTACAGCGTGCCGTCGGGATTCAGCGCCTCGCCGTGCCGCAGCGTGATGGTGACACCCGGCGCGGCCTTGGCCTGGAGGCGGCACCAGCCGACCATGTTCTGCCCGAGGTCAAAGATGAAGACGCCCGGCTTCGGCTCGGTGAGGGCGACGGGCTTGAGTTCGCGGACCACGCGGATAGGCTCGTTCGGCTGCGCGACGAGCCTCGCGCGAGGCGCCTCGGCCACGCGGGCGGGCTGCCAGACGGATTCGTCGAAACCGGGGCCGTCCCAGCCGAGCGGCTCGCGCCGGGCGTCGTAAGTCTCGCCATCGAGGATATCGCCGGCACGGATCGGGCCATCCGAAAACACACGCCACGATGCGTCGGTCGCGATTACCTCGCGGCGGCCGTCGGCCAGTTCGACCTCCAGTTGCACGAGGAGCCGCGGCCGCGGGCCGTAGTGGCCCCACGACGGCCCACCCGGCACGATGTTCGAGAGGCCGATGCGTCCGGCGTACCAGCCGTCGCCGAGGCACGCCCCGACGGCGTTGTCGCCCTGGCGCACCAGGTCCGTCACATCATAGGTCTGGTACTGGATGCGCTTATGATAGTCGGTCCACTCAGGTGCGAGGACGTGGTCGCCGACGCGGCGGCCGTTGAGCCGCAGTTCGTACAGGCCCAGCGCCGTGGCGTACAGCGTGGCCCGGCGGGCGGGGCCGGCGAGGTGAAACGCCTTTCGCAGCATCGGCGCGGGCCGGCGCTCTTTATCGCTCCCGGCGGAAGACTCGATCCACTGCGCCTGCCACTCCGACGGCGCGAGGAGGCCCATCGACCACGTCGCGGGCCGGCTCCATGCGGAGGGCCTGTCCGCACCGTCCCACGTGCGGACTTTCCACCACACGCGCGCCCGCGAGGCAAGCGGTTTACCCGCGTACGCCACGTGGATCGTGGCGTCGGAGCCGACCTTGCCGCTGTCCCACAGGTCGCCCTTGTCCCGGGCCAGCACCTCAGGCGTCGAGGCAGCAAGGACCTGGTAGGCGGTCTGGACCTCGCCGCGCCGGTCGGACTGGAGGACCCAACGCAGCCGCGGGTGCGCGGCGTCGATGCCGAGCGGGCCGACGAGATACTCGCACCTGAGGCCCGTGACAGTTGCCGGACTTTGCGCGCCGCATCCTGCGGCGCCGCCGAGTGTCAGTGCCATGATGACCCCCAAGAGAGGCAATCTCATGCGACCTCACCACGTCCTTCACCGCTACGAGCCCGCCGCTCCCCAACATTTTGCATCTGCGCCCGAACCACATGTCCCAGAAGGAGTTGTAGCGCGGGGGCTTGTCCCCCGCGCCGCCATCGCGGGGCACAAGGCCCCGCGCCACGAAACCCGGATCAGATGCCGCACAGATGCAAAATGTTGTCCCGCGGCGGGCTCGAGGCACGGCCAGGCGTCGCCGCCTGCGGTGCGTGCCAAGTCTACTGGTCGCGGAACCACGTGCCGGCCGCCGGGTCGCTCTTCGAGACCCCGGTGTCCCTGCCGATAACGCCCACGGCGCTCGGCCCCATGCCGACCAGCGACTTAAGGTACGGCCCCGGCCCGACCACCGTATTCCCATCGAGCGAGACATTGCGGCAACTGCCGAGCCAGATGAGGGCGCCCGTGTCGACCTTGCGGTCGGCGCCGCGGCGCGAGGGCTCGCGCATCGTGTTGATGAATCTATTTTTCTTGATTCTCACGTCCTCGGCCGACGTGACCATGAGATTTATGCCGTCGCAGTCGGCGATGGTGTTGCCCTCGATCAGGATGTCGCGGTGGCCGGGCAGGCCGCCGGCCGTCTCGCCTTCGCCGCACACGGTCAGGGCGGCCGGCTGCGACGTCCACGGCCCCACGGTGGCGTAGCCGACGCGGCGGATGGTGTTGCTGCGGATGACCACATGGCGGCTGTAACACGCCTCGTTCCACCACAACTCGGGCGCCAGAACGATCCCGGCGATAGTGCTGCCGTCGACGGTATTGCCTTTGACGAGGCCGTCATCGGCCTTCAGGAGCATGCCCCGCGCCCGGTGGTTGCGGATGACGTTGCGCGAAATGACGTACCCGCTGCCGCTGGAGGCCGGATTGCTCGCCAGGTACTCGAAACCGGCCGCCACGGGCCGGTCGAGCGTCACCTGGACGAAGTGCGTGCTGTTCTTATACCGATCACGCGTAATCTTAGCCTTGGGCTGGTAGCCCTGGAGGGGGGCGTTTGCCTTGACCTTGGCCTCGCCCACGAAACCGCCGTGCGGGTCGAAGAGGCGGATGGGGTCGCCGTCGCGGAAGAAGTTGCCGCCCGCGAGGCAGAGGACCAGTCGGTCGCCGCCCGCCTCGGCGACCATCGCGTAACTGCCGTGGATGGCGATGCCGTCGTCAGGCATGCCCTCGAAGAGACAATCCTCGAGCGTCGGCCCGCGCCGGACGCCGCTGGAGTGGAATGCGTCGGCGTTGCACGACATGAGCGGCGCAGCCGTGGCGCCCCCGGGCTTGGGGCCGTAGGTCACGGTGAACGAGAACCGGCTGCCGCCGTCCCCGCCGTCTTCGTGGATGCAGAAACCGCTGCCGGTCTGGATGGCGACCTGGGCAATGGTCATTGCGGCACACCGGCCGACATAGATGTCGGTCGCCCCCCTGCCACGGAAGGCCATGAGGTCCCCCGCGGCCACCGGGTGCGAGGCGGGCTTGAACGGGTTCTTGAGGTGAAGGCGCAGGAGGTCCGGCCCGAGACGCTCGGGCGGTTTGAAGTAGTAGTCCCACGTGCCCGGTTTCCACTGGCGCGTCTTACAGTCGAAGACGTAGCCGACGGGCTCTTTGGGAAAGCGGCCCGGGTTGTCGAGGTCGGCCGGGTAGCCCTTGTCGATCCGCACGTCGAGCCAGCGGCCCTCGGGCTCAACCGCCTCGATGACGCCCTGGGTCTGCGGCGAAATCTCGCTGCGCAGGGTCATGCCACGCAGGGCGACATTGCGGCATCGGGCGAACTCGATCTTGACGCGGGTCGGGTCGGCGAAGAGAAGCGTCGCGCCCCGGGCGTCGATCTCGAAGTCCGCGAGGTCGGCGCACTTGAGGTGCGGCCCGTTCGGCGGCGCGGGGATGCGGTACGTCCCCGGCGGAATGACCACATTCCTAAGCCCGGCCTTGAAGGCCGCGTCGATGCCGCGCTGAACGGAGAGCGGATCGCCGGGCGTGATGGCGACGGCCGCGCCCTTCGGCGCAGGCTGGACCGGCCGAGTTTCACCTGCTGCGGCCGCACTTGCGAGGAGCATCGCCAGAACCACGGCCAAGGCCGAGGCACGAAGCATTGCCCTGTAGGTCATGACCCGCGCGACTCCCTTCCCGCCGGGCAGCCAGCGGTTCCTTTTCTAACCTGCGTGCGAGGCGACCGCAAGGGTTGGCCTGAGCCAGTGCTTGCGCCTGACAACGCGGCCGCCATCGGCTCCCCGCCATTAATACTACAGCGCCACGTAGCGCGGCGGGTCTCCTGACCCGCCGCGCGCATGCGTTTTCTTGCCGGCGCAGGGCACCTCCTGCGCGGTGGGTCGGGAGACCCACCGCGCACGGCGTCAAGTGGCGCTGTAGTGTTAAACGCGCCATGGAATATCATGCTTCTCAAAAGGGCCTGCCCGCGGTAGATTACGGGCGCCGAGAGTTTCCGCCGCCGTGGCAGCGACGGCAGAACAAGGGTCCAAGGAGGCCAGCATGAAAGTCCTCGCCATCAACGGAAGCGCGCGCCAGGACGGCAACACGGCGGCCCTCGTCGGCCACGTGTTCAAGGAACTCGAGGCCGAAGGGATCCAGACCGAGATGGTCCAAATGGCCGGGCAGACGATCCACGGCTGTATCGCCTGTTACCGGTGCTTCGAGAATAAGAACCGGCGCTGCGCCGTGGCCGGCGACATCGCCAACGACCTCATCGCAAAGATGCTGGAGGCCGATGGGCTGATCCTGGCCTCGCCGACGTACTTCGCCGACGTGACAGCGGAACTGAAGGCCCTGATCGACCGGGCGGGCCTCGTGGCCAAGGCCAACGAAGACATGTTCCGGCGGAAGGTCGGGGCCGCCGTGGTGGCCGTCCGCCGCGGGGGCGAAATCCACGCCTTCGACTCCATCAACCACTTCTTCCTCATCAGCCAGATGATCGTGCCCGGGTCGAGTTACTGGAACATGGGTTTCGGCCTCCAGAAGGGCGACGTCGAGCGCGACGCCGAGGGCCTGCGGACCATGGCCACGCTGGGCAAAAACATGGCTTGGCTCCTGAAGAAGACTGGCGCCTGACGGGCCGGTTCCGGCGGCAACGTCGTAGCGAGATCCCCACGGGGCCCCCCTACTGTTGCTCCAGCCGGTCTGGGGCCCAACAGGCAGGGCACTTGCCTGCTTGGCAGCCATCATACCCCCATCCCATAGTTGTTGGCACGATTTGACTTCCGCCAATTTGCGGGTATACTTCAGTCGAGAGTCAAAGTACCCGGGGGAGTAGCAGTCATCACGGTTGGGCTGGCCGTAATCCTCAGGCACTTGGCGCAAGGAGTGTCTCGCCGGGCCGCCTGTCTCAGGCGGTCCCCGGCAACACGTATGGGCACGAGAGAGTGGTGCCTTAACAGACAGGGGGTCGTGCGATCATGGCAAGTCAAGCGCAGACGCATTGTCGGTTCTGTGGGTTGGCGGTACTCGGCATCGTGGCGGCCCTGGCGGTCTTCGCCCTGCCCGCGAGCGCGTGTCCGATATCGGACGTCGCGGCAACAACCGTCACCCTTCGCGTCGACACCGGACTCGATTCCGGCGAGATGAGTTGGGTGCTCAAGCCCGACGCCGACAATCCCGACCGGTTCAGTTGGGAGTTGACCGGCCCTGTCACGATTAGCGGCGCGAGCGGACCCCTGGCCGTGATCTCCTCGTTCGACATCCAGACCGACAACGATCCGGAAGTGAAACTGAACTTCTCGTTCACGGCCCTGGCGAGCACCACTTACACGATTACGTCCCCGACGGTCGCCTTCGCCCCGCTCACGAACCCGACCGCTTTCGCCACCGCCGCCATCACCCTGACCGACGGCGACGGCAACGGGGCCACGCTTACGGGCGGCCTCGCCGGCGGCAAGGCTTACGAGGCCCGCTACAATTCGCCGGCCGTCACATGGGCCGCCCTCATCGGGACCCCGGTTACCGCAGGGGCCGACATGAGCGTCACGGCTTCGGACCGCCAGCCCGCGGCCGGCTACTCCACGATCTCCGACACGGTCTCCAGCATTCAGTCTGAGTTCAAGTTCCACCTGGACGCCAACGACCAGGCCAGCGGCACCAGCCGCTTCGTGGTAATCCCCGAGCCGGCGACGCTGGCGCTGCTGGCTCTCGGCGGACTGGGCCTTGTGCTGCGGCGCCGGCGGAGATAGGCGACGGCGAAGTCGCCGTCACACCCTCTCGAACTTCACCCGGGTGCGCCCGCCGTCGTCAAACTTGGCGTAATAGAGTTCGAACGGAAACCGCCTTACCCGTTCAGCGTCCAGCCGTCGCGGTACTTCTTCGTGATGAACTGGTCGGCCTCGGGGCAGTTGGTGGCCTTGAGGTTGGCGGCGTCCCACTCGAGTTTCTTGCCCACGCGGTACGCCACCAGGGCCAGCAGGTTGTTCTCGACCTCGGCGCCGGAATAGTCGAAGTTGCAGGTGGTCTTCTTGTCGGTCTTGGCGGCCTCGATCCATTCCCTGTGATGGCCCTTGGAGGGCGGAATCAGGTCTTCCTTCCTGGGCGACTTGTACTGCGTCATGTCGCCGCCGGTCGGCATCAGGATGCGGTAATCGTAGTCGCACAGCAGGTAGCCCTTGTCGCCCTTGATGATGACGCCCTTGAACATCTTGTCGCGGTTGAAGACCTCGGACGGGACGCCGGGCTTCTTGCCGCCGTCGTACCAGTAGAGTTTGACGGCCGGGCGCCAGTCGTTGGCCGGATGGTCCCACTCGGCGGTCAGCCAGATGGGCAGCGTGTCGGTCGAGACGGGCGTGCCCTCGGCCTTGCAGGTAGTCGGCAGTTTGAGGTCGAGCGCCCAGTACGGCATGTCCATCATGTGGCTGCCCATATCGCCGATCTGGCCGCTGCCGAAGTCCCAGAACCGGTTCCAGGCCAGGCACCCGCCCATGTAGCCGGGGTTGTACGGATGCATCGGCGAGGGGCCGATCCAGAGGTCCCAGTTGAGATTCTTGGGCGGGTCGCCGGCGGCAGGCAGGTAGTCGCCGCCGGCGGGCGTGCGGCTGCACCAGACGCGGGCTTCCTGCGGCACGCCGATGGCGCCGCCCTTGACGAGTTCGACCATCCGCCGGTAGTTGTCGGACGCGTGGATCTGCGTGCCCATCTGCGTCGCCACCTTGTCCTTGTTCTTCAGGTACAACTCGCGCACCGTGCGGGCCTCGTGCACCGAGTTCGCAAAGGGCTTTTCGCAGTAAACGTGTTTGCCGCGGTTCAACGCCCAACAATTGATGAACGCATGGGTGTGATCGGTCGTCGAGCAGACGACGGCGTCGATGTCCTTCTGGTCCAGGCACTTGCGCCAGTCGGCGTAGGGCTTGGCGTTCGGGAACCGCTTGGCGGCGCCGGCGAGGTTGTTCTCGTCGACATCGCACAGGGCCACGATGTTCTCGCCCGCCACATCGTTCATGTTCCCTCCGCCGCGGCCCGCGACGCCGATGACGGCAATGTTCAGTTTCCCATTGGGCGACTCGCCGGCCCGAAGGATGCCGGACCTCAGGACCACGAGGCCCGCGCCGGCCATGGCCGCGGTCTTGAGAAAGTCGCGACGATTCGTGCCAGACTTCATCGGACACCTCCTCGAAAGGACAGGTAAGTTGGACCCGGTTTCGCCCGGCGTCCATCGCCGAGCGCTCAACACAGCCTACCCCCCCGCGTAGCGGCTGTCAAGCAAAGGGGACTGCGGACCGACCCTCCGACGGCGAGGGCCCACGCGAACACCGCCGGAACTCTACCCGGCGGGCGAGCCCGCGAACAGCCAAAAACCGCGAGTCGGCGTCTGTCGGGCGCGCATGCAGGCCCCGGCCGCACGGCCCGCCCGACGAATCACTTGAATGCGGCGGCCGCCGGGCTAGAATCATCTCGGCAACTCATTTCGGCGCCGACACGATGGAGGGTAACATGCGGTCCTTCGCCATCTCATGGCTGGCCATCTCTGTGTGGGCCGTTGCGGCACCGGCCTTCGGTGAAGACGCCGCCGACGCCGCCGACGCCTTCAACGCCATCTACGGCGAAGACATCAAGCGCGCGGCCGCCACGGCGTCGCCCGCCGACGACGTGGCGCTGGCCAAGCAGATGCTCAAAGACGCCCGCCAGGCCCGCAACCAGCCCGCCCTGCTGGTCCTGCTGTGCGAGAAGGCCTACGAACTCGGGTCGAAAGACACCACCGGCCACGCAACCGCCTTTGCGGCCATGCAACTCTTGGCCGAGAACGTCCGCGACAAGCACGTCGAGGCGCTCCAGAAATGCGTTGCCCTGTACCAGCGCACCTACGCGACCGCGCGCGGCGACGCCAGGAGCAAGGCGGGCGAGGCGCTGGTCGAGGCCCTGGCCGCCGTCGCCACCGCCCAGGTTGACACGGGCGACCTCGAGGGGGCCGACGCCACGCTCAAGCAGGCGATCGCCATCGCCACGGCCATCAAGTCCGACTCGCGGGCCGCCCTCAAGGAACAACAGGCCTCACTGGCCGGCCGCAAGCAGGTGGAGAAGGAACTGGCCGCCCTCAAGGCCAAACTCGAGGCCGACCCGAAGGACGACGACGCCCGGAAGGAACTCATCCGCCTGTACCTCGTGGAACTGGACAATCCGGCCGAGGCCGCCAGGTTCGTCGACGAGAGCATCGACGAGGCGACCCGCAAGTACACCCCGGCGGCCGCCAAGGGCGTCGACGAGGCGCCGGAACTCGCGTGCCCGGAACTCGGCGCGTGGTACCGCTCATTGGCTGACATGGGGGCGTCCGCATCGGCCAGGGCCGCCATGCTCCTGCGGGCAAGGGCCTACTACGAGCGGTTCCTCGACCTGCACAAGGCCGAGGACCTGGCCCGGACGACGGCCGCACTCACCCTGAAGAAGATCGAAGACGCCCTGGCGAAACTGCCGGCGGCCGGCGCGAAGTCCGCCGGCGGTTGGGTCGATTGCCTGAGATACGTCGACCCCGCCACGAGCGCCGCCAAGGGCAAGTGGGAGAAGAAGGACGGGCGGCTTACGATCTTCCCGTCGGGGCAGCCGTACGAGCGCATCGCCGTGCCGGTGGCGCCCCAGGGAAGTTACGAACTCCAGATCACGCTCGTTCAGAAGGGCGGCCCCGACGCCGTCGCCGTGATGTTGCCCGCGGGTCCAACGGCGTGCAATGTCGTTTTCGGTGCCTATGCCGGAGCCGTGAGCGGGCTTGAGATGGTCAAGGGCAACAACGCCGACAAGAACGAGACGACGGTGAAGCCCTCGGCCCTGCCCGGCGGACAGGAATGCACGGCGACCATCAAGGTCCTCGTGCATGCGAGCGACGGCGAGATCGCCGTTGAACTCAACGGAAAGCCGTTCATCGCCTGGAAAGGGCCGCTCTCGGCCCTCACGCCTCATCCGGGTTGGGGCATGCCCGACCGGAAGGTGCTGGGGCTGGGCGCGCATAACGCCACCGTGGAGTTCCGGCGGATGCGGATCCGCATGCTGTCGGGCGACGTGAAGTTGCCCGACGCCCCCGCAGCAAAGTAGTGCTGTGCCGCAGTTCATGTGCCGGGTCGCATGGCCGCGCAGAATCGCGTGGCCATGCCACCCGGCAATCCATCGCTCCACGTGCGGTACAGCGGCAGGCCGGGTCTACAGATTCCCCGAACGGTTGGTACAATACCCACATGCCATCCGGCAACCGATCCTCAGAGTCCGGCTCCGACGGCCCGCGGTCGTTCGCCACGACGCACTGGAGCGTTGTCCTGGCGGCGGCACGAGACAACCGGCCCGCGGCCAGGGCCGCCCTGGCGAAACTGTGCGAGACCTACTGGCATCCCCTCTACTACTACGTTCGCCGGCGCGGCTATCGGCCCGAGGAGGCCCAGGACCTGACCCAGGAGTTCTTCGCCACGCTTCTCGCGAAGGGGTACCTGCGGGTCGCCGATCCCGAGCGAGGCCGGTTCCGGTCGTTCCTGCTGGCCTCGCTCAACCATTTTCTGGCCAATGAATGGGATCGGGGGCGCACGCAGAAGCGCGGCGGCGGACGCAAGGCGGTCTCCATGAACCTCCCGGACGCCGAGAGCCGCTACTCGCTCGAACCCGACGACAACCTCACGGCGGAGAAGTTGTACGAGCGGCAATGGGCCCTGGCACTCCTGGACCAAGTTCTGGCCGAACTGCGGCAGGAGTTTGTGCGAGAGGGCAAGCAGCGCCTTTTCGACCGGCTGAAGGGGTTTCTGGGGGGCGCGGCCGCCGAGACCTCCTACGCGGCGGTGGCCGGCGAGTTGGGCATGACCGAAGGGGCCGTGAAGATGGCGGTCCATCGCCTGCGGCGCCAGTATCGCCGGGTGCTGCGGGCCGAGATCGCGCAGACGGTCGGTTCGCCCGAGGAGATCGACGACGAGATTCGGCACCTCTTCGCAGCCGTCGAGACCTGACGGGCGGCCATTCGTCTGCCGCCGCCCGGCCGCCGATGCCGCAGGAACACGGATTCCGCGTGACCTTTCGCGCCGCTTGCTTCAATAACAGGTGGAATCGGAATCAAGGAGAGAGCCGTGCCCGACACCCACCGATGCCTCCAATGCGGCGCCGAACTCGCACCGAACGTGGCCCAGGGCCTTTGCCCCAAGTGCCTGCTCGCGGCCGGCCTGGGCGCTCCAACGCAAACCGAAGGCGCCGAGGCAGCGTCTCCGCCTTCCAGCCCATCGCTGAAACGTGGGGAGCCGCTGCCGGAACCGGGGCGCCAGTTCGGCGGATACCGCCTCGTGCGGCACCTGGGCCAGGGCGGCATGGGCGCGGTTTACGAGGCCGAGCACCTGGAAAGCGGCCGCCGCGTCGCGCTCAAGGTGCTCAGCCACTCGCTGGACTCGCCCGAAGCGCGGGCCCGGTTCCTCCGCGAAGGGCGACTGGCGGCCTCAATCAATCACCCCAACAGCGTCTACATCTACGGGACGGAGGAGATCGAGGGCACGCCGGCCATCTCCATGGAGTTGGTGGCGGGCGGAACGCTGGAGGACCGCGTCCGCGAGAAGGGCCCGATGCCGGCCGGCGAGGCCGTCGACGCCATCCTCCAGATTGTCGAGGGCCTCCAGGCCGCCCAGGCCGTCGGCGTACTCCACCGCGACGTCAAGCCCTCCAACTGTTTCGTGGAGGCCGGCGGCACGGTGAAGGTGGGCGACTTCGGCCTCTCCATCTCCACCAAGGGCCGCAGCGAAGCGGACCTGACGGTCACCGGCACCTTCATGGGCACGCCCGCGTTCGCCTCTCCCGAGCAGTTGCGCGGCGCCGAACTCGACGTTCGCTCCGATATCTACGCCGTAGGGATCACCCTGTACTACCTCCTGACGGGCAAGACGCCGTTTCGGGCCGAGAACCTGGTGCGGTTCATCGCCACGGCGCTCGAGAGCCCGGCGGAATCGCCCGCGAAGTTACGCCCTGAGATTCCGAAGGGGCTGTGCGCCGCGGTCCTCCGATGCCTCGAGAAGCAGCCGGCGCAGCGGTTCCGAAACTACGACGAGTTGCGCCAGGCGCTGGTGCCGTTTTCCTCGACGGCCCCGACGCCGGCCACTCTCGGCCTGCGGTTTCTGGCCGCATGCTTCGACGGGCTCATTTGGACCGTGCTTGGGCTGCCCGTGTCGCTCACGATCATGGGAGACATGGCGTGGCTCCACAACCCTGCCGCGCGCCCGGGGGTATTTGCGTTCATGTTCTCCGGCTTCGCCGCCTGGCTCCTGTACTTCGCGATATCCGAAGGCGTCTGGGGCGCCTCGCTCGGCAAGGCGGTGTGCCGCCTTCGGGTCGTCGGCCCCGGCCGGAGCGTCCCCGGTGTGCCCAGGGCCTTGCTTCGCGTGGTGATCTATGCGGTGTTGCCTGTGCTTCCCACCTGGATTTACTTCGGGTTTGACCCGGCGCGGATGGTCACGGTGGGCGAGAGGCCGTTCTCCCTGGATATGTGGGTCACTTACTCCTACTTCGTGTTCCTCGCGCTGATGTTCGCCACCGCGCGGCGCCGCAACGGATTTACCGGACTCCACGACCTGGCCAGCGGCACGCGAGTGATCCGTAAAGCCGCCTACGAAGCGCGGCCAGTGCTGCAACCCGAGAGCCGCGTGCCGCCGGTCAGCGAGGACACGCCGACGATCGGGCCTTACTACGTCCTCGAGACCCTGGCCAAAACAGGCCCCCAGGAACTGCTCCTCGGTTACGACATGCGGCTGCTTCGGAAGGTCTGGATCCGGCGTCTGCCGGAGGGCGCCCCGGCCGTCGCGGCCGGCATTCGCAGCCTAGGCCGGGCGACACGGCTTCGCTGGCTGGGCGGGCGGCGTGCGGCAGGCGAGAACTGGGATGCCTACGAGGCCCCGTCCGGACAGCCGCTTTGGGCACTCCTCGGCCGGCGCCAGCCATGGCGGTCCGTCCGCTACTGGCTGCTCGACCTGGCCGAGGAACTCCGGGCGAGCCTGGATGAGGGGTCGGTTCCCGCGGCGCTCGGGCTGGACCGCGTGTGGATCACCGCCGACGGCCGCGCCAAGTTGCTCGACTTCCCGGCGCCGGGAATCGACGAGAAGCGTACGGCTTCGCAGCCGCCGGCGCTCGAGGCCGCAGACTTCCAGGCTGCACGGGTCTTCCTGAACCAGGTGGCCGTCGCCACACTCGAAGGTCGCCTGCTTGACGCACAGGCAGCACGAGATGAGGCAGTCGCTGTGCCCTTGCCCCTGCACGCCCGCGATCTCCTGAGGGCCCTGCCGACGCTTCAGGACGTTGAGTCGCTGACGAGCGGCCTGAAGTCGCTCCTCCAGAAAACCGCTTCAGTCAGCCGCTTAAGGCGCTTCGGCCTCGTAGCCGTCTGTGCCGCGCTGCCGGTCATCGGCGCGGGAGGAATGCTCTTAGGGTTCTTCATGATGCGGCAGTTGGGCCGGACGCAGCCGGACATCGAACCTCTGAGGACCTGTCTGTTTCGACTGGCCATGCTGGGTAACCCGCCCCTGAACGACAAGAACCAGCAAGAGCGCAAGGCGTTCGAGATTTACATCGCCGGCCGTTTCCGCGGGACGATCTCGGATCCGGCATCTTGGTCCAGCCTGTACGCCAAGTCCATGATTCCTGAACCGTGGCACAAGACCGCGGAACAGATCATCGCCACGCACCCTAGCCCGACGCAGGACGAACTGGCCGAGGCGACGGCCGTCGTTCAGCCCGCGCTCGACAAAATGGCCGCGTCCGGAGGCCCGTTCCCCCCGATCCTTGTGGCCTTCGTGGGGCTCACTTGGGCGGGCATAATAGCCATCGTGAGCCTGCTTTGTGCACTCGTGTTCCGCAGGGGACTGGCCTTGCTTCTCTTGGGAGTGGACCTCGTGACGCGCGATGGGTCGAGGGCAGGCCGCCTGCGCGTCTTCTGGCGTGGCCTGGTCACCTGGGCACCGCTGCCGGCCATTCCGATCCTGATGGGCTGGCTCCTGACGGTCGTCGCACCGTCAACCAAGGGCGACGTCATGCTCGGACTCACGAGTGCCCTGACGTTCGCCCTTTACATCCCCCTGGTCGCCTGCTCCACGCTGCTGCCGGAGCGCGGCCTCCAGGATCGGCTGGCCGGCACGTGGCCGGTTCCGCGATAGGCTCCGCGGCTCGCCAATTGGGGGCGGCATGGCCGCCCTGGCGAGAGGTTGCGTGGGGGGGCTCTGACCGCCGCTCAAAGTCGCATGGCACGAGGTGGCATTCGGGCGGCACTTCGGTACAATGCCCGCATGCCACCTTCCAGCCAACCAGGCAAGTCAGGCCCCGGCGGGGCAAGGTCCTTCGCGACCACGCGCTGGAGCCTCGTGCTGGCGGCGGCCCATGACAGCCGGCCGGCGGCCAAGGCCGCCCTGGCGACGCTCTGCGAGACCTACTGGTACCCCCTCTACTGCTACGTCCGCCGGCGCGGCCACCGGGCCGAGGAGGCCCAGGACCTCATCCAGGAGTTCTTCGCCACGTTCCTGGAGAAGCACTCTCTTCGCGTGGCCGATCCCGAGCGAGGCCGGTTCCGCTCGTTCCTGCTGGCATCGCTGAACCACTTCCTCGCCAACGAGTGGCGACGCCAAAGCGCCAAGAAGCGCGGCGGCGGACGCCTGCCACTCTCCCTCGACCTGCCGGCCGGCGAGAGCCGCTACGCCCAGGAACCTTCGCACGACCTCACGCCGGAGAAGATCTACGAGCGGCGATGGGCCATGGTGCTCTTGGAGAAGGCCCTCTCGGCACTGCGCGATGAGTACGCGGCCGCCGGCAAGGGGAAACTCTTTGAGCGGCTCGCGGTGTTTCTCGGCGGCGCGAGGAGCGTCCCATACGAGGAGGTCGCCCGCGAATTGGGGACGACTGACGGGGCCGTCAAAGTGGCGGTCCATCGCCTCCGCCGGCGGTGCCGCGACCTGCTCAGGGCCGAGGTCGCCCAGACGGTCGTCGACCCGGCGGACGTTGACGAAGAACTGCGGCACCTGATGGCCGCGGCCGGTCAGTGAAATTCCGCCGGAATTGCCTGTAACCTCTTGCCCGCAACCGGTCAGTAGAGAGTGGAAGGAACCTGTTGGCGGGCTGCACGGAAGTCGATGCCGCCCGCCCGCAATGGCGGCCAACGGCTGCAAGACCAGAAGGGGAACGTCATGACACCTTACGCCCTCGCCTTCGTGGCGAAATCCATGCCGATCATCTTCGTTGCATCACTGGTCGGGATACTCGCCTTAGCGGCGATTGGCGTGGTCATCCTAGTGGTCGTATTGGTTCGGCGGAGAGGCCGCCAACCCAAGCCCGCGGTCCAGGCCCGGCGCTGCCCCGAGTGCGCCACCCCCCTGCCCCCCGACGCCCCGTTGGGCCTGTGCCCCAAGTGCGTCCTTAAGGTGGGTGTCGATACCCAGCGGCCGACGCAGACCTCGCCGTCGGCGCCGGCCGGGGTCTCGGCCGCACCCTTTACGCCGCCCACCCCCGCGGAACTGGCCGCACGGTTCCCGCAACTGGAGATCCTCGAACTCCTGGGCCAAGGCGGCATGGGGGCGGTGTACAAGGCCCGCCAGCCGGGCCTGGACCGGACGGTGGCCCTGAAGATCCTCCCGCCCGGCCTGGGGGCCGATCCGACCTTCGCCGAGCGGTTCACGCGAGAGGCCCGCTCGCTGGCCCGCCTCAGCCACCCCAACATCGTCGCGGTCTACGACTTCGGCCAGGCGGGCGACCTGTACTACTTCGTCATGGAATACGTGGACGGCGTGAGCCTGCGGCAGATGGAGCGCAAAGAGCGCCTGGAGCCCCGGCAGGCCCTCGACGTGGTCATGCAGGTCTGCGAGGCCCTCCAGTTCGCCCACGACGCGGGGATCGTCCATCGCGACATCAAGCCCGAGAACATCCTCCTCGACACCAAGGGCCGCGTGAAGATCGCCGACTTCGGCCTCGCGAAGCTGCTCGGCCGGATGCCGACCGACTTCACCCTCACGCAGCCGCAGCACGTGCTGGGCACGCCGCACTACATGGCCCCCGAGCAGATGGAGAAGCCGGCAACGGTGGACCAGCGGGCCGACATCTACTCGCTGGGCGTGGTGTTCTACGAGATGCTCACGGGCGAGTTGCCTCTCGGCCGCTTTCGGCCGCCGTCGCAGAGAGTCCAGGTGGACGTGCGGCTGGACGAGGTGGTCCTGAAGGCCCTCGAAAAGGAACCGGAGCGCCGCTATCAGCAGGCCAGCCAGGTCAAGACCGACGTGGAGGTGATCAGCGGCGTGCGGCAGGCGCCGGCAGGAGTGGGCGGGCCGCAGGCGGCCGCGCCCGCGCCCGCGCCGAGTGCACAGAAACCGCGCAGCGCCGTTGCGATCGTCGCCATCGTTCTGGCGATCGTGGCCGGTCTGGTCTTGATGGCCTTGGCCGGTTTCGCTGTACTCGCCACCTTGTTTCTCAGCGCTCGCGTAGCGCCCCCGCCGATCGAAGTCAGAACGTCCGCCCCCGACAACCAGCAAGCGGCCATCGCAGAGCATCCGCAGACCGAAGTCAGAAAGTACGTCCTCGACAGCCTGCAAGCGGTCATTACGAAGTCGGGGGTGGAACTCGACAAGAGCGCCGCCGGCGAGGGGCGCGCCTGCCTGAAGGTCACGGCCGACGCTCACACGGTCGTCCGCCTGTTCGAGACCGGCCCCGTCGACGCGGAAGACGCACGCCTGACCTACCAGGCCCGCTTGCGGACCGAGAACGTCCAGGGCCAGGCGTACCTGGAGATGTGGTGCCACTTCCCCGGTCAGGGGGAGTTCTTCTCGCGCGGGCCCGCGAGAGCCCTGACGGGCCTGACGGGCACAACCGACTGGACGCTGGTCGAGACGCCGTTCGTCCTGAAACAGGGCCAGAAGCCCGACAACGTGAGACTCAACCTGGTCATCACCGGCAAAGGCACCGTGTGGATCGACGATATCCGCCTGCTGAGAGGGCCGCTGAACTGATGGACGGGAGGCTGGAGGCACAGCAAAGACAAACCACGGATGCAGTTGGTGGTTTCTGTTCCCGTTCCTACAGTCTCCAGCCTACAGCCCGCTGTTCTACACAGCCCGGCGATGCTGGTAGTACCACTGCAACTGCTCGCGCGAGGAGTCCTGGTCGAGGTTCTCCTGGCCGACCGCCCCGCGGCCGCGCGCGGGCGGGGCGACGTCCTTCAGTTTCCACTGGCCGCCCAATCGCCCGAACGTCCAGTATTCCTCGAAGGGCATGACGTACGCCTGCTGACTGATGACCTGGCCGCCCTGACTGACAGTCTTCTGGGCGTGGGCGCTCACGAGCACGGTGAACTCATCCTGGGTGTTGTCCTGGTAGTTCCGCACCAGCACAAGGTCGGCCTTGCGCACGCACAGGTTACGGTAGGCAACGGATAGGCCCTGCGCCTGCCGCCGGCGAATCTCGTCCTGAAGGTGTGCTGCCACGTCCGGAAAGAGGTCGGCGGCGGGCACCGCGACCGGGTCCCCCGCCTCCTGGGCCAGGTAGACCTTCAGAAAGACCTGCCTGGCCCGCTCGAGCATGGCCTGGCGGTCCCAGAGTCTGTCGGTCTGGACGAGGAAGTTGAGCATCCGCTCGATGCGCGTCGCCTTGGTCTCAACGGCCGCTTCGAGCCACGGCCCGGCGGCGCCTTCGCCCTCGGCCCCGGCGTAGATGCCCTTGAGGCCCTGGTCGGTCATCGGCTCGAAGAGGTTCTCGTCCTTGAGGGCGCTCGACTCGCGGGTCTGCTCGATCTCGCGGAGGAGCCAGCGGCCGTCCTGCCACTGGAACGTCCAGAATTCCTGGAACCGCGCGGGCTCCTCGTCGCCGCGAAGGCGCGCGTGCGTGCGGTCGTCGACGTAGTAATCCATGGCCCAGGCGGTGATGAGGGCCGTGAACTCACGACGGTTCGGCTCGTGCGTGTACCGCACGTTGACGATGTCGATGCCGTCGACCCGCAACTGCTCGATCATGTCGATCTCGTGGTCGCGGATAAGGCCCTGGATCTGGGCCAGGTGGCTGGCGTAGAGGTCGGGCATGAGGAGCGGCTGCATCGGTTCGTAGGCCCGTTTCTGCCAGCACTCCTGCAACTTGAGAAACGTGGTCCTGGCCACGGCCACCAGGGCCTCCGGCCTGAACGCCTCATCCTGCTTGGCGATGAACGCCAGCAGGCGGCGGGTCTTCTCGAACTTGGGGGCGATCTGGCGGGACGTGTAGGTGAAGTCGAGGTCCTCGTCCTCTTTCCTCTTCTGCAATTGTCCCACCAAGACCGCGATGATAATGGCGCCGAAGACTGCGGCGAAGAAGATCCACTCGCAGGCGTCGGTGCTGCCGCCGGAGGACCCGCTGCTGTGGAATCCGCCGCCGCCATGAAACCCGCCGCCGCCCCCGCCGCCCTTGTTGTGGACCACCAAGCCGCCGGCGATGAAGGTGTGCGGTTCGCCCACCTGGAGGTTGAACACCGGCTCTTCTTCATCCGCGAGGCGACACTTGCGCAGCGCCACCCGGCCAACCCGCCCGTCTTGCAGAGCACGCAGGCTTGTGCCGCCGGCGAGTTCCCCCGCCGGGCGGAAGGTCCGGTCGGCCAGCGCCAGCGGCTGCTCCGGCGTGGTCCGCACCATGCCGCTATCGGTCTCGACCCGCAAGGTGCGCGAGCGGGCCGCGTAGGTCGCTTCGACCACCGTCGTCCGCAGATGCCCGCGCTCGTCCACGGCGAGAACGGTGTCGCCGGGCGCCAGGCGCTCGATGGGTAGTTCGCCCTGCGGCGTCTGGATGAGCGTGCCTGCTGCAAAGCACCCGCCGCCCTTGTTGTGCACGGCGACGCCCGACGCGAAGAACGTGTGCGGATCGTCGGTGCGGACGTTGTAGACCCGCGTGGGAGCGCCGACGCGCTGAAGGCTGACGATGGGCTCCTCGCACAGGCCCCTGCCGTCGAACACCCTGATGCGGTCGCCCGGCCGCAGGGCTTCGAGCGTCCTGAACGTGCCCTCGCCGACGTAGAACGGATGCTCCGCCGTAACGCGCAGGGTCCGCCGCGGAGTGGTCACCAGAACATACCCCTCGACCTCGTGGACGAGGACCTCGCGGACCCGCGCGGTGGTGACCTCGCCGGCGGGCGTGCACGCCAGGAGCGCATCGCCCGGCTTGATATCGGCGATGGGCGCCTCGGCGCCGTCGGCCCGCAGGATGGGCGTGTCGGGCAGGAAACACCCCTTGTTGTGCACCACGAGGCCGCCCGCGATGAAGGTCCCGCCGGGGCTGACCAGGAGGTTGTACGCGGGCTTCGTGGCCGTTACCTGCCGGACGGCCCGAAGCGTCGCCGGGGCAATCGCCGCGCCGTCCCAGGCCTGGAGCGCGTCGCCGGGACGAAGCCAGGCAGCCGCGCGGAAGATGCCCGCCTGCGGCCCCGCGGCCACGGGGTGCTCGGGCGTCACGCGAAGGAGATGGCCGTCGGCCGCAAGTTCGAGATAGGCTTCGGGCCGGACCTGCGTCACAGCCTGGACGGTCGCACGGACCAGCGTGCCGCCGCGCACGGTCAGGACCGCATCGCCGGGCGAGAGGCGCTCGACCGTCACGGCCCCCTGCGGCGTGAGGACGGGCGTGCCCTCTTCTAGGCACCCTCCGCCCCCGCGTGCAAGCGCCCGGCCTGCGGGCAATGCGGCAAAGACAATCGCAATGAGAACGAGTGTTCGCCTGGTCATCGGCCCGAGACCTTTAGTGCTACAGCGCCACAGTACTACAGCGCCACTTGACGCCGTGCGCGGTGGGTCTCCCGACCCGCCGCGCTCATGCGTTTTATTGGCCCGTGCGCCCTGCCTCTTGCGCGGTGGTTCAGAGGACCCACCGCGCCAAGGCCTATGCGGCGCCGTATTACTACTTGCCGCCTGCCGATGCCGCACCATCCGCAGTGGCCAGGAGGCGAAACTCCGCCGTCGCGCGGTTCCACCGCTCCGCCAGTTCCAGCACCTTCTCGGGATGCTGGTCGGCCAGGTTGTTCGATTCCGAGCGGTCGGTCCGCATGTCATAGAGTTCCCACGGCCCGTTGGCGCCTTCGGCCACGAGTTTCCAATCGCCCATCCGGATGGCGCGATTGCCCTCATGGTACCACCAGAGGAACTCGCGCGTGACGGCGCCTTCGCGCGCGAAGGCCGGCACCAGGCTCCGCCCCGGCGGCTGGGGAACGGGCTTGCCGTCCCAGACTTCCGGCCAGCGCCCGCCGGCAAGTTCCAGAAGCGTCGGCGCCAGGTCGATGAAGTGGCACATGTCGCGGCGCAACTCGCCGCGTGCCCGGATGCCCGCGGGCCAATGGACGATGAGCGGCGACGAAATGCCGCCTTCGTGCACCCACACCTTGTGTAGGCGCAGCGGCGTATTGCAGGCGTTGGACCAGCCCGGCCCGAGGCAGATGAACGACTTCGCCGAACCGAGCGGCGCGGAGGGGTCGTGCCCGTCTCCCCGGATCATCTGTTCGGCGCTGGCGCCGTTGTCGGAGACAAAGAGAATGACCGTGTTCTCATAGGCGTTCATCGCCTTGACCTGGTCCAGCACCCGGCCGATCTCGCGGTCGATGCGGTAGATCATCGCGGCGTGGATGGCCATCTTGGTTGCCTGAAACCGTTTCTGCTCGTCCGTCAGTTGGTCCCACGGGATCGCCTTGGGAACCTCGCCCGGCCCGATCCGCGTTCTCATCTCTCCCGGCTTGAGGTTCCAGGCGGGGATGGTGTCCGTGTCGGGCTCAGACAGGCCGCAGTTGATGAGGCCCATCTCGGTCATGCGCTTCCACCGCCGTTGCCGAACCACATCCCAGCCTTCCAGGTAGCGATCGCGGTAGCGGTTGATGTCATCCTGAGGCGCCTGCACAGGGAAGTGCGGTTCCGTGAATGCCAGGTACTCGAAGAAAGGTCGGTCCACATGATTCTCGGCGTGCTGTCTCAGTTGGCGGATGGCGTGATCCGCGATGGCCGTGCTCGAGTAATAGCCCTCCCCGGGCTTGACGGGCTGGAGCGGCGGGTCGATCTGCGCCAACCTCCCGGCTGGCAGAAAGTGATGATCGCTGTCGCTGTACTCAAACGAAAGATCGAACCCTCCCGGGACCGGCTTGCCGTCAACGTGCCACTTCCCGGAATGATAGGACCGGTAGCCGAGGGGTTTGAGCATCTCCGGCAGCAACCGTGCCCAGGCGGGACGCTTTCCGGCCGTGCCCCCTTTCAGGCCGGGCATCGCATCGCGCCGCACTTGTTGGGCGTAGTAGCCGGTCAGGATGCAGGCCCGCGAGGGCCAGCAGCGGGCCGTCGAGTAGCACTGCGTGAACCGGATGCCGCCGGCCGCAAGACGGTCCAGGTTGGGCGTGGCGATGTCGCCGCCGTAGCCGCCGGCGTCGGAGAACCCCATGTCGTCCGCCACGATCACCAGGAAGTTCGGTCGGCGTGGCGAAGCCGTTTCAGCCACCGCCCGGAGCGCCCCCGGCACCATTGCCGCGCCGGTGGTCAATACAATGGATTTGAGGAAATCTCTTCTCGTTGAGTTCATTGGCTGAATCTCCTCCTGCCACAGTCGCCGAGTGCCTCTCGGGCGGCGGGCCGGCACCGCTGCGTTCGTCCTGCCGTCACTCACGGGGCGTAGGACCTAACGCCCGGCGCGGGGCGGAAACTCTTGGCCTTGATAGTACAGCACTACTCAAGGGCTCACCACCCGGAAACGAACGGCGGCGAGACCTTGCGAGAAACGTCTTGCGGGCTGCGTTTCCCTTCCTATGGCATCGGGTACTGCCAAAATGGGCATTGTGGGCGACGCCCCGATGAACGTAAGCAATTGTCAATGAGTGGGTTAGTACAGCGCCGCAATGATGCCGGCCACGACAGCGGCGGCCACCACGATGCTCACGCCGATGATGCCGGCGGCGACCACGCGGCCGAAATACTCGGCCACTGCCACGTTGCCGCGAGCGATCTCCTTCTCTTCGTCCACGTTGGGCGTGAAACGCTCGATGAGCCGCGGCAGAAACAGCGAGGCGACCAGGACCATAACGATGCCCAGAAACGAGCCCAGCACCGTGAAAACCACCGCCCAGCAGAGATTCTGGATGACGTTCGCGGGCATGTTGACGCCTCCTTGCGTGATGAAATGGTCGAGCGGCACGCACCGGGGCGGGCCGCTGACGGAGCACGCCAGACCCTAACACGGTCGATTGGCGATGACAAGTACAATGCGCGACAGTACAATGCGCGACATGTTTCTCGCCGAAAACATAGACGTTGCCCCATCCCCTTGAGGGGGAAGTACTTATGCCGGATGCCTTGCGGCAGGTTCTTCCTATGACGACGGCTTCCTCGAACGTTCGCTTGCCAGTTGGGCTCGCGGCCTCTCGCATGCCTGCTGGAGGACCTCGGCGTCCCGCGTCTTTACATTCAGTTCATTCCATAGATTCTCGGAGAATGCTCTCAGGTTCCGGACGTTCTGGCGTTCGACGGCGAGGTCCTGCTCGGTCGGCCGCCGGGGATCAGAGGCGCCTCGCGGTTACGCGCACCTCGTCGGTGCCGCGGCCCCTCAGCGTCAGGTAACCGAGCAGGCCGACGAGGAACCGCGACCGCGCCATCCAGCGGTGCAGTCGGCGGCCCTTTTCGTCGGCCAGTTGGGCGAAACTGCGGCGGATGAACCCCGGCCGCCTCACCAGCCGCACGCCTTCCACCTCCAGCCCCGCCGCCTCGACGTGCCGACGCAGCGTCGCCTCCGTGAAGTGCGTCAGGTGCCGCGGAAGGTCGAGGCCGTACCACGCCGACCCAAACCACCGGGCCGAGACCCCGCCGAACTGCGGGCACACCGCCAGGAGCCGTCCGCCCGGCCGGAGCAGCGCACGCGCGGCCTTGAGCGTCGCCATCGGGCTCGGCACGTGTTCGAGCGACGCCAACAGCGTGATGGCGTCGAACGACTCGGCCGGCAACGCGGCCCCGGGCAGCGTGCCCTGGCGGATCGTGAGGCCGGCCTCGCGCCCGGCCTGCACGGCATGCGGACTGGCGTCGAGCCCTTCGGCCTTCCAGCCCGCGGCCGCCATCCGGGCAACGTACGCGCCCGCGCCGCACCCGAAATCCAGCAGCCGCCCGCCGCCCTCGTAGGGCAGGAACCCCATCGCCCTGCGGCCGCGAAGGGCGAGTGCGGCCCAGGGCCGCATCAGCCACCGCACCGGCTGCGACGCCCGCCTGCCGAGCGGGTACCCCCGCTCGTTGGTCAGCGCCCAGCGCAGCAGCCCCGCCGGAGGCGCCGGCTGCCGGGGCCGGCCCTGGTGCGGCTCGTAGGAGTCCGGGTACGCCGTCGCCAGGCTCTCGGGCGTCGGCTGCGGGTTCGTCCGCGCCAGGCCGCACTGCCCGCACGCGACCACGTGGAACTCTCCCGGCAGGCCGTGCAGCCGGTCGAAGCCGGAGCACAGGATGTCGGCCTCCGTGGAGCCGCAGTAGTCGCACGGCACGTCCCGGAGTTGCCAGGGCCCGTCGGGCTGGACCACGCGGCGCGTCATAAGGATTCCCGGTGATGGTTGTCGGCGTTTGCCGCCTTACTGGGCCCCGGCCCTTCGCGTCTGCCGCCGCGCTTCGTGCCGCGCGATGCGCCGGGCCTTGCGGATAACACTGCGGAGGATGGCCTTCTCGCCCGGGCCCAGGCGCCGGACGCCGAAGTACTCGCGCGCGAATCGCATCCGGTCCGTATGGCTGAAGACCCGCGAGCGAACGTGCGTCGCGGGCGACGGCCACGACGAGAACAGGAGGGCCGCCAGGTCCTTGACGATCCACCGCCGGGGCGCGCCCGCCGGGTTCCGATCGACGCGCTGGAGATCGATCAGGTGGAGCCCCGGCTCGCCGCCCTCGACCGGCCGCACGAGGATGTGGCAGAGGTAGAAGTCCCGGTGGACGAACCCCGCGGCGTGGAACCGGCGCGCCAGGCGCCCGATGGCGCGGACGAGTTGCCGCTTGGCCGCCGTCTTCGGGGGGGCGGCCGCGCCGCCGAACTGGCGCTCGCAGTACGCGTCGGCCTGGACAGCACCGGCGAGTTCCTCGGTCAGGAGGCAACTGCGTTCGCCCCGGCCGCCGCGCGCCAACGCCTCGCCGAACGCCGCCAGCCGCATCGTCGGGATGCCGGCGTCGGTCAGGCGGGAGATGCTCTTCACCTCGCGTCGGGCTGCCGAGACCGGCTCCTTCAGGCTGAGCGTGCGGCGGAGTGCCGCAAGCCACGGCGCGCGGTCGTGCCGCTTGACGTAGATCGTGCGGGTGCCGCCCGCGGGGTCCGTCAGTTCGACGCGGACCGTCGAGCGGCCCGGCGCAAGGCGGTACACCGTGCCGCCGGCCAGGGCCATGACGGCGTCGAACGTCACCAGGCCCGCGGCCTCCAGGGCCGGCCTGAAGGCGTCGTTGATCTGGAGCCGCCCGCCGTCGGCGGCCGTGAACCGCTCGTCGGCCCGCGGGACCAGGCCGGGCGGCGCCACACGCCGGGCCGCGATGAGGTTTGGGTCCTGGCCGCGCCCCCGGATGCGCAGGGCGCGGCGCTCGATGCGCGCCAGGAGGTCGCGCGCCTCGGCCCCCAGGCGCTCGGGCCCCAGGTAGGCCCTCAGGAACCGCAGGCGGTCCGTCCGGCGGACGCCGGGCGCCCGAGTCGTGGCGTAGAGCGCGGCCAGGTCGTCGGACGTTCCGCGCCGCGTCCGCCGCCGGGCGCGCTGGGCGTCGATCAGAACGACGCGCGGCTCGGGCCCCTCGAGGTCCTCCAGGAACACGTGCTTGGCGTACAGGTCGCGGAAGCAGAACCCGGCGTCGTGGAGGCGGCGGCAGGCCCGCCCGAGCGCCGTGGCCACAATGAAGCGGCGGCGGGCGGCCTCGCCGCGCTCGCACCCCGCCGCAAGGCCCTGGACCCACGCGGACAGGCTCGGGCCGCGCACTTCCCGGACCGCGAGGAGGGCGCGCGGCCCATCGGGCCCGTCCGACCGGCCGAAGGCCACCGGCTCGGCCACCGGCACGCCGGCCCGCGCCAGCCGCAGCGTCCAGTCCCATTCGCGCTGGGCCCGCTGGTGCGGCCACCGCAGGCGCAGCAGGTCCGCCCACGACCGGGCGGCCGCGAGGCCCCACTGGCGCTTCAGGTACAGGACGACCGTCTCGCCCGACTCGCCGCGCAGCGACAGCCGCGCGACCGACCGCGACCGGTGACCGTCCACGGTCGCGGCGTCGCGGGCGGCAAAGAGGGCGTCGAAGGTGGCCAGGCTGTTGGCTTCGAGCAAGGCGGCGTAGCCGGGTTGTATATGGAAGGTGGACAAGGGCGATTCAGGATCAGGGTTCCGTCGCACGCGCGGGCGGCCTCGGGTGCCGCCGCCGATGCCGCGGCGTCCCCGCGTGCGACCAGTCCGCGCATTATACCGGGGCAGGTGGGCCAGTCAACCGACGCTCGCCCGCACCGGAGGCCCGGGACCTGCTCGACGCTCGCGCGGGGGCGGGCTGACCCCATGCCCGTCGCGTGCAGCTCTGGAATCTGCTGGATGATCTCCTGCTCGGCGGGTCTTCGACCAGCCCGGTCGGGCCGGGCCCAGAGGAACGCGAGCCGTGCGGGGCCTTCGGGCCAACGGCACGCCCCACAGTTCAATCATCCGTCGCCGATGCCATGGCTGCCGCGGCGGAAAGCAGGCCGAACAGCCCT
>Ga0315289_10002450_pt1 | contig 28394 bp, 17 predicted proteins | sample YL17G11_40_MG_FD_203452 | JGI IMG/M metagenome (GOLD analysis project Ga0315289, IMG submission 203452) | Sediment microbial communities from Yellowstone Lake, YNP, Wyoming, USA - YL17G11_40 | ecosystem: Environmental > Aquatic > Freshwater > Lake > Sediment | place: USA: Wyoming | collected... | reverse complement strand
ATTTGTCTCCCTCTGTTTGTGTTAGAGAGAGAGAGAGAGAGAGAGAGAGAGAGAGAGAGAGAGAGAGAGAGAGAGAAGGAGAGAGAAGGAGAGGAAGCGGGTGAGGGTCGAGAGAAAGAAAGAAAGAAAAGAGGCGGACGGGGGCGACGACGACGGAGAGGAGCCGAGCGCGCGCTAGTAAAGACGTTCGCTTTCGAATGCGGTAGGATCGGGTACACTGCATCCAGACAGCCTTCGAGGCAGAGATCAGATCCATCCTGATGCGCGACCGGGAGAGTCGAAGCGAATGCGTAGGTGCCGAGGGGCGAGAAAGACGAGCCGGATCACGCGGCAGCCGCCGTCATCTGCTTTTTTCGTTTTCGAGTCGACATCTCTCGACCTCCGACAGAGCGATTCGAATTCGGAGATCGCGAGGCGTTTCGCTTCCTCGTTTCTACAGCGCTGGCCTCGCCGCCTTGCGAGGAGGTGAAGCTCGATGTCGCTGAGTGCGTCGCAGTAACGAATCGAGAGGTAACAAATGAAGGCGGCAGGGCAGGGAGAAAAAGAGAGGCGACGAATTCTCAACAGTTCCTCTCTCGTCGACGACGGCGGCGGCAGTAGCAGCATCGGCCAGGAAAAAGAGAATTCGTCATCCTTTCCCGCGCGCCTGCCGCTCCGTTTCACTTTGTCGCGGCGATTCCAACTCACCGTCGAGCTGCTCAAGCTGAGGCCTGACAGGCGCCCGGCGAGGGCAGAGGCCATGGCGAAGCTGCGCGGGGGGAAGCGCGGGGGAAACGAGAGGGGCTCGAGAAGAGGTCTCGAGTCGTGGAAAAAGAGGCTGTGAAGAGAGAGAGGGAGAGAGCTTGCCTCTCGAGCTACTCTTACTTGCAAAAAAAAAAAAACTCCAAAAAAAAACAGCTCAAAAAAAATGGCCCGCTTCGCCCGCGCCCTCACGGGCGTGTGCCTCATCACGCTGTTCCTGCTCGTCTCGAGCCAGGACGCCGACGCCGCCAAGAGGGCCAAGAAGGTCAAGGCCGACGAGACCGTCACGAACAAGGTGAGAGAGAGGAGGAGAAGAAAGGGGGTTTGAGCGGTTGATCGCTGCCCAATTTTGAATGTCCTGCTCTTCTCCAGTCCCGCTTTCGGACGCTTTTCGAAGTTTATTTGCCCCTTTCCTCTCCAGGAGCGCGTAAGCAACCTCGACTGCTACCTGTTCCAATTGACATGAGGATATTTGAATGCAAAGAGGGCCTGATTCTGCGGCTCTGAAGTTGCATCTTCTTTCTTCTCCGCTTTTGCAACGATGGATCGATCGTGCTCGCGCTCGTGCTCGCGCTTCGCAGAGGGAAACGAAAACTCAACCCCGACTCAACTCTCCTTCAAAACACCAACTTCAACCACTTTACCAGGTCTTCTTCGATGTCGACATCGGCGGCAAGCCCGCGGGGCGCATCGTCATGGGACTCTACGGCAAGACCGTGCCCAAGACCGTCGAGAACTTCCGCGCGCTGTGCACCGGGGAGAAGGGCGTCGGCACCGCGAGGGGCAAGCCGCTCGCGTACAAGGGGTCGAGCTTCCACCGCATCATCCCCAAGTGAGTCTCGATTGCTTTCTCTCTCTTTCTGCGCCCTCAGTGTGTGTGTGTGTGTGTGTGTGTGTGAGAGAGTGAGAGAGAGAGAGAGAGAGAGAGAGAGAGAGAGAGAGAGAGAGAGAGAGACTGCGGGGACGAAAGGAAAAGGAAGACCCCCCCCCAAAAAAAAACGAAATGAAAAAAAAAAACTATCTCAAAGCTTCATGCTCCAGGGCGGCGACTTCACCGACGGCACCGGCACCGGCGGCGAGTCCATCTACGGAGCGCGCTTCCCGGACGAGAACTTCGCGCTGGCGCACACCAAGCCAGGGCTCCTGTCGATGGCGAACGCGGGGCCGGATTCCAACGGCTCGCAGGTGAGAATTTTTTTTTCTTCTTTGCCCTCTCTTTTGTTGGCTCTCTCTCTCTTTCTCCCACCCTCTTTCTCACACCCTTTCTCTCACCCTCTTTCTCTCACCCTTTCTCTCCCCTCTCTCTCTCGCCCTCTTTCTCTTCTTTTCCTCTTCCCCAGTTCTTCATCACCACGGTCGTGACCTCCTGGCTCGACGGCAAGCACGTCGTCTTCGGGGAAGTGTTGGAAGGAATGGACGTCGTCAAGGCCATCGAGGCGCAAGGCACTCCCTCGGGCGCTCCGGCGAAGAAGGTGACTATTAAAGACGCCGGGGAGCTGCCGCTCAAGAAGAAGAAGTCGTTCTTCAAGTAAAGAGGGAGAGAGAGAGAGGAGAAGAATGATTTGAGATCGAATAGGTAGATAAGGCACACGAGAGAGAGAGAGGGAGAGAAGGAAAGTGAAAACGGGGGAGGTGATGTTCTTTTCCGTTTCCTTCTTTTTCCTTTCAAGAACAAACAAAAAAACAAAGAGCAAAAACGGTTTTTCTTCTCAAATTTCGAACAGTAAAAAAAGAAAAGACTCTCTTTGTTTTGCTTTTGGGGACTGACACCGGAAAAGAAACAACGGCTGCGGGGTGGCCACGGAAGGAAGTGGAGCGAAACGAAGACGAGGACAAAAACAACTCTCCTTCTCTTCTCTTTTTCAAAAATGTCTCTCTCTCTCAAAAACAAAAAAACTCAAAATTTGGGGTCTCAAAAAAAAACCTCTAACTCGTCCCGTCGTTGCTCTCCCAGTCATAGGGAGCGTACTGGATCTTCGGCGGCGGCCCTCCATCCCCCAGAAGCCTCCCCAGCGCAGCCGCGGGCGCAGGCGGCAAGTACCGAGCCAGCCACGGCAGCAGGGGGCTCGCTCCCGCGGCGGCAAAGTCGCGGGCGTACCACTTGAAGATCATCGAGAGCTCGACCGTCCTCGCCCGCTCGTCGACGCGCGCGTCGCCGCACAGGGCAGACATCGCGCCGTCGAGCGCCTCGCTGAGCGAGCTGGCCGCGTAGACCTTGATGGGCGGGCACGAGCGCGCGCCGCAGTTCAGGGCGGCGTGCACGCGGGCGTCGAGCTTCGGCAGCGCAAGCGCGGCGCGCGCGTCGCCGCGCGGGAAGTGGGTCGCCCACGGGAGCCGCAGCGCGCCGCCGACGGAGCCCACCGAGGGAGCGTTGCAGCGCAGCACGCCGTGCTCGACGTCGTCGGCCGAGAACGCGAAGCCCGCCACCGAGTAGGCGGCGCCCCCGGCCGACCCGAAGAACGCGGCGCGGGCGGCCGGCGAGTCGGCCGGCGCGCCGCGCTCCGCGGTCGCGTGGACGATCATCGCGTTGTACACGTTGATGAACAGCGCCGCGCGCTCCGCGGGCGGCAGCGCCCCCAGGTCGCGGAGGCCGAGGGCCTGGAGCTCCGCGGCGGCGCAGCAGAAGTCCGCGAAGCGGCTGTCGGCCAGCAGGCCCGAGTAGTCGACGCCCTTGCCGTCGTCGGCCAGGTGCGCGTCGTAGAGCGCCAGGATGCGCTGGCGCATCCCGGAGGCGACGAGGGGCGCCGGCCTGGCGGGGCCCAGCCAGGAGACGCGGGCGTTGAGGGGGAGGGGCGGCTTGGCGGGCGGGGCGCGGCGGGAGAGGAGGAGCGGGGTCTCTGCGGGGAAGGTGGAGACGGCGGTCGTGAGGAGGGCGGAAGAGGCTGTGGCTGCTGCTGCTGCTGCTGCTGCCGCTGCTCCGCCCTCTGCCGAAGAGCCCTCGCCGGAGCCGCCGGCGGCGGGGACCGCGGCACCGTAAGGGGGCGCGACGAACCTCGCCGCGGCCAGGGCGTCGAGCCTCTCCTCCGCCGTCGAGGGGAAGGGCGCCGAGGAGGAAGGGCCAAACCTCGACGAGATCTTCGCGTCGTTCCGCCGGAGCCACTCGAGCGCGTCGGCGACCGAGAAGGCCGCGCCCGCGCCCGCCGCGCCCGCGGCCAGGCCGGACCCGTCCCCGGCGGCCATCTCCGCCTCCAGGGCCCGCAGGGAGACGTACGTGTCCGCGTGCATCCCCTCGGGCCGCAGGCCGGGGTCGTCCGCCGCGGCCCGGGCCGCCGCCTTGGCCCTTTTGATCTCGGCGGCGCTGATGCCGCTGCCGCCGCCGCCGCCGTCGTCGCTCGTCTCGCCGCCGCTGCTCAGGCCGCTGCTGCTGCTGCCGTTGCCGATGCCCGACGGGGTCACCCCGGCCCCGACCCGCCCCTGCTTGACGGCCGCGGCGATCGCGGGCGGCAGCGCGGCGTCCCCTCCGGCCGCGGCCAGCCGCAGGGCCGCCTGGAACGTCCCGTCGGTGAGCGACGCCAGCGTCTCGTCGCAGCCGCCGAGCAGCCTGCCTCCGACGAAGACCTGCGGGACCGTCGAGCGGCCCGTCGCGGCCTTGACCGCGGCGAGGGCGTCCGGGCTCGACGCGAGGTCGACCTCGTAGAAGGCGACGCCGGCAAAGTTGAGCGCGCCCTTTATGCGCGAGCAGAAGGGGCAGCCGGTGGTGGTGACGACGGCGACGGGCGGGCGCGGGCGCTTGAGCCGGTTCCTCTTTTGAGGTTGATTCGCGTCGCCGACGTTTGTTGCTTTGGGCGATTCAGTAGGGACCGGCACCGCTTCGGCGGACTGTTCGCCCTGGTTCTGCGTGGCCATCGTCGTTGTTTTGGTCGCACGGGAACGCCTTGCGGAGGGGAATGATCGGAGCAGCAGCGGCGGCGAGACGAGGGCGTCGCGATCGCCGCAATGGCAACAGCTCTTCAGAGACGCTGCTCGGCTCGAGATCGCCACGCCGGTCTTCTCTCGACGACGACAGGAGCGAATCGGAGGTGCAGCCGCGAAGGAGGATGCCGAGGTGGAGCAGCCCGCCGAAGCAGTCAAGCTCCCGACAGGACGCATTCAGGCGTCCAAAGGGGGTGGGGGGGGGTGGGAGGCGCTCGCGAGCGGAGGAGAGAGAGAAGGAGCCCCAGCGCTTGTGAGGTAGATCGAGTCGATAAGGCTCACGAGCCTGGGAAAAAGAGAGAAAAAAATGAAGAGAGCAAGAGGAGCGAGCGCAGCCTCTTTTTCCCGCTTCCCCGCCTCTCTTCCCGCCTCTTTCCTCCTCTCCCTCCTCTCTTTCTTTTCTCGCCACTGCGAGCGACTCCGCGACGATCTTACAACTACAAGCTAGGAAAACAGAGCAGCGAAAGAGAAGCTCACCAGTTCCTGTGCTTCTTCGAGGGCTTCGACCCCCCGCCTCCGCCGCCGCCGCCCTCGACCCTCGCTGCCCAGGCCGGGCCCGCGGCAGCGCCTCCCCTGCCGCCCCTGGGCTCGTTCACGCGCCCCCCGCGGTCCGGCACGGCCGCGACCACGACGCGCTTGACGGCTGCCAGCGAGGAGTCTTCGGTCGCAGAAGCAGAGGCAGAAGCAGCGGCGGTGAGAGCGTCGGAGGGGCGGCGCGCCGCCGTCGCCGAGGTCCTCGCGCCGAGCGACAGAATGTCGCCCGCCGAGACCCCCCAGACGCCGCGGCCCCCTCCCCCGCGCTCGCCGCCGCCCTCGCTCGGCTCCTCGACGGCTGGCTCGGCCCCCATGCGCTCAAGGGCGCTCTCGGCGGCCCCCGTGGCAGATTTCAGGGTTTCTGCGTCCTTCGCGAGCCTGGGAGAGGCCAGCAGCGCCCTGAGCGTCACCTCGGCCCTGCCTGCGAGCAGCCGGCGGCGGAGGCGGTACTCTTCCCGCAGCGCGCCGTCGACGTCGTCGAGCATCGAGAGCTGCTGCTTCGAAAACGCGCCCCTGTCCAGAGCCCCGGCGCTCTCGAGCCCCTCCGGCAAAGATCGCGATATCTTCTGCGCCGCCGCTGCGGAGCAGGTCGCCAGGGAGAGGGCGCGGTCGTCGGAACAGGAAGCGCCGCAGCCCAGGAGCCTGCCGAGGCGGCGGAGCGCCGAGGACGCGGCGGCAGTCGCGGCGGCGGATGGGGTCCTTCCTTCTTTTTCTTTCTTCTCGACCTCCTCCATTGGCTGCTGCCGCTCTCCATCTTGGGGAATCGCCGCCAGAGCCTCGAGCCTCGCCGCGGCGACGCGAGCGGCCAGGCGTTCTACGAGATCGAGGCGCGGCGGGGTGGCGGGAGGCGCGGCCTTTGCTTCCTCCGAACCGTTCGGCGTCGTCGCCGCCGCCACCGCTCCTGCTCCTGCTTCCTCCTCCTCTCCCTCACCGCCTTCTTCCTCTCTTTCGGCTCTCGCTGCAGCCTCCTCCAGGCTCAGCAGACACGCGTCGATGTGCTTCCCGGGGCGCGACGGGTCCCTGGCCGCGGCGCGGAGCCTCGCCGCAGCGTATGCTAGAGCAGGCGACGCCGAGAAAGCGGAAGAGGAGGACGAAGAAGGAAAAGAGGAAGGCGAGCGGCGGCGGCGGCGGGCCCTCGCCGCGGCCTCGAAGGCACCCACGAGCGCGACGCCCAGGGAAGCGACGCACTCCCGCAGCGGGGCGCGGCCGGTGGAAGATAAGAGGTCGTCCTCGTTGACGCCGTCGGAGAGGCTTTTTTTTTTTTTAAAGAGAAAGAGAAAGGTCAGGAGGTCCAGCCGTCGTCGTCGTCGTCATTTCCGATCTCTCTTTGTCTTTCTCCCCCCGCTCTTTTCCTCCCGTCTTCGTTCTTTTAGACGCACCCGAGGCTCTGCAGAAAGTCAACAGCGTCGCTGGCGCGGTCGCTGGCGTCGGCAGAGGCCATTGCGCTCACTGGTGCGAGCGGATGGAAGCTCGATAGCCAACTGAAAAAAAGAAGAAAAAACTGAGTTTGGGCGCTCCCCCCCACCCCTTGGAAAATTCATTTTTCACAGCCGAAAAAACAAAAAAACAAGCAAAATGCGCGAGTCTTCCCCGGAGCGAGCCGAGGCCTCCGCCGACGCCCAGGGCTCGGCATGCCACGTCGGCTCCGCCGTCTGGGTGGCAGAGGGCACGGGCTCCGCCTCCGAAGGAGGGCCCGCGGTCCCTTCCTCGCGGAAGAAGCCTGGCCGGTGGCTCAAGGGAACGGTCGTCGGCGTCAGCGGAGGAGCAGCAGCGGCAAGCTCTTCCTCGAGGACGCTCACGGTCGAGACCGAGGACGGGAGGACTCTGGCCGGAGTCCCCGAGTCCGACTGCCCGCTGCAGAATTCGAGGGATGACACGCTCGACGACCTCGTGCGGGCCGACTTTCTGCACGAGCCGGGGTACGCGAAGTCGCGTTTTCTTTTTGTTCTGCTGCTCTCCCGAGTCCCTCCATCGAGAGCATCGAGCGTCGAGGCAATCAATTTCTCTCCCTTCTTCTTGCTTCCCCTTTGTCTCTCTCTCGTTCTACGCTCGTCTGCTTTCCGTGTCTTTTTCCCGTGTCTGAGAGGGAAAGCACTGCGAGATCGAGAATCCGGGATGCGAATTGGAGGGAACGGAGCAAAGAGAGAGAGAGAGAAAGAGAGACAGAGAAGCGGGAAAGGGGGACGGAAAAAACGGAGAAGAAAAAGGCGACGCTCGTCGAGCAGCTGTTTGCCTTCGAAAAAAACCTCTCAACCTCCTCCTCAAAAAAAAAAAAAAAAAAAACATATCAACACCAGAATCCTCCACACCCTCCGCGTCCGCTACCAGCTCGACATGATCTACACCTACTCCGGCTCCATCCTCATCGCGGCAAACCCGCACAAGCGCCTCCGCTCCCTCTACGGCCCGCGGACCATGGCCTCCTACCGCGGCGCGCCGCTCGGGGAGCTGTCGCCGCACTGCTACGCCATCGCGGAGGCCGCGTTCTCGGCGATGATGATCGACGAGCAGCGGCAGGCGATCCTGATCAGCGGCGAGTCCGGGGCCGGGAAGACGGAGAGCGCCAAGCTCGTGATGCAGTACCTCGCCGCGAGGGCCGCCCCGGCCGGGGGCGCGGGCGGGGCCGAGGCCGCCGAGGGACGCAAGCGGCGCGGCGGCGCGGGGGGGCACCACCGCCTCCTCGCCGACGCCTCCGCGGCGGCCGCGGGCGCCTCTGGCGAGGCCCACGCCGCCCCGTTCGACCCGGGGGCCGCAGCCCCCATCGAGGAGCAGGTCCTCGAGTCCAACCCGCTCCTCGAGGCCTTCGGCAACGCCAAGACCGTCCGCAACGACAACTCGTCGCGCTTTGGGAAGTTCGTTGAAATCGCGTTCGACGTCGCCGGCCGCGTCGCGGGCGCGTCGATCTCGACCTACCTGCTCGAGCGCTCGCGCGTCGTGTCCGTGGCCCCGGGGGAGAGGTCCTACCACGTCTTCTACCAGCTCTGCGCCGGCGCCAGCGAGCAACAGAAGAGAGAGCTCGGGCTGCAGGGCGGCGCGACGGCGTTCCGCTACCTCGTGCCCTCGGGCGCCGACCCCTCATCCCCGGCCACGGCCGCCAGCCTGCGCCTCGCAGACGTCGACGACGGCGAGGCCCTGCGCGCCACGCTCGACGCGATGGACGTCATCGGCCTCGACGAGGCCGCGGTCGAGGCCGTGCTCCGCGTCGTCGCCGCGGTGCTGCACCTCGGGAACATCGAGTTCGAGGACGAGAGCGAGCAGCGGACGGGGAACGAGGAGGGCGGCGCGCGCCTGGCCGCCAGGGGGGGCGCGGCGGGCGTGCCAGCGCCGGCGGAGGCCGTCGACGCCGTCTGCTCGCTGCTGAGGGTCGAGCGCGCGGCGCTCATGGCGGCGCTGACCACGCGGACGATCGAGGTCGCCCGAGGGGAGCGCATCCTCAAGCGGCTCGAGGTCGCCGCGGCGCGCGAGTCGCGCGACTCGCTGGCCAAGACGCTCTACGCGCGGGCGTTCGACTGGCTCGTCGCGGCCATCAACAGGCGCATCTCGGCGCTCGGGAGCAGCAGCGGCGGCGGCGGAGCAGGCGGGGGAGGAGGCGACGGAGAGGCCGCAGCGAGCGCGGCGACCCGCTCGATCGGCATCCTCGACATCTACGGCTTCGAGTGCTTCCAGGAGAACGGCTTCGAGCAGCTCTGCATCAACCTCGCCAACGAGCGCCTCCAGCAGCAGTTCAACGCGCAGGTCTTCAAGGGCGAGCAGCTCGAGTACGCCGCCGAGGGCGTCGACTGGAGCTACGTCGAGTTCGTCGACAACCAGGACGTGCTGGACCTGCTGGAGGGGGCCGCCGCTTCCCCCGCTTCGGGCGGCGTCTTCCCGCTGATCGACGAGGCGTGCCGGCTCCCGCGCGCGACCGCGGACGACCTCTCCCACACGCTGCGCTCGCGGCTCGCCTCGAGGCCGCGCTTCTCGGCGCCGAGGAGGCCGCCGACGGCGTTCGCGGTCGACCACTACGCGGGCCGCGTCTGCTACGGAACGGAACGCCTCATGGAGAAGAACAAGGACTTCGCGGTGGCCGAGCACGCCGCGCTGCTGCAGGGGAGCGCGTGCGCGTTCGCCGCGGCGCTGTTCTCCGACGAGGGGGGCGCTGCTCCCCACGCTGACGGCGAGGGGGGCGCGGGAGGGGCGGAGAAGAACCGCGCCGCCTTCAAGCTCAACTCGGTCGGCGCGCAGTTCCGCCGCCAGCTCGGAGGGCTCATGCTCGCCCTCTCCGAGTGCTCCCCGCACTACATCCGCTGCGTCAAGCCCAACCCGAGCTCGCTCCCGGGGGCCCTCGAGCCCGAGTACGTGCTGGACCAGCTCAGGGCCGGCGGGGTGCTCGAGGCCGTCCGGATCGCGTGCGCCGGGTTCCCGACGAGGAAGCCGTTCCGGCCCTTTGTGCGGAGGTACGGCCTGCTGCTCGCGGACTCGCCCCCTTCCCCTTCCTCCTCGATCGGCAGCAGCGTCCGCTTCGACGTCGACGCGCTCGACGACGCCTCCGCCGCGGCGGCGGCCCGCGCGGTGCTGCAGGCGGCGCTCCCGGCCTCGTCGGCCGAGAGGGGCCGCGGCTCGCTCGACCGAGGGTGGCAGATCGGGAAGACGCGCGTCTTCCTGCGCGCGGGACAGCTCGCCGCGCTCGAGGGCGCTCGAGGGAGGCGGCTGACGGGCTCTGCATTGGCCATCCAGGCGGCGTGGCGGGGCCTCGCGGCGAGGAGGGCGCTGCGGGAGGCGAGGAGGGCGGCGGTTCTGGTCCAGGCGGCCTGGCGCGGCAGGCAGGCCCGCCGGCGGGCGCTGGCGCTGCGCGGCGCCGCCGCGGCCGTCGTCATCCAGTCGTGCTGGCGCGCGCGCGCCGCGCGCCGGGCGTTCGTGCGGTCCCAGCAGGCCAGGCGGGCGGTCACCATCCAGCGGTTCGCGCGCGGGTGGCTGGCGCGCTCGAGGTTCCGCAGGGCGACCGACCTGGGCAGGCGGCAGGCCGCGCGCGCGGCCGAGGCCGGGCGGCGGGCCGCGGCCGCGACGGCGATCCAGGCGGCGGCCCGCGGGCGCGCGGCGCGCAGGCTCGCCTCGGCCAGGAGGGCCGAGGCCAGCAGGTGGGCCGAGATGGAGGAGACCAACGCGTTCCTCGAGACGCAGAGGGCGCAGCTGGCCGCGGACGCCGCCGCCGCGGCCGCGCTGGCGGCCGCCGCCGACGCCGCGAGGGCGAGGCTCGCGTCGGAGCTCGCCGCGGCGCGGGCCGAGCTCGCCGCGGCCAGGGAGGCCCCGGCGGCCAGCCACGAGGAGAAGACCTCGGCCGCCGCCGCCGCCGCCGCGGTCGCCGAGCTCGAGAGGGCGCAGGCCGGGGCCACCGCTGCCCTGCGCGACGAGGTCGAGCTGATGCGCTCGCAGAAGCTCGCCGCGGAGCAGGCCCTGCGGCGGGCCGAGGCCGAGGCGGCCCGCGCGAGGGCCGACGCCGCCGCGGCGCGCGCCGACGCCGTGCAGGCCTCGGAGGAGGCCTCCCTGAAGACGCAGGAGTGCGCGCGCCTGCGCGAGACCTCGGGCGCCGCCGCGGCCGAGTACGGCGCCGAGCTCGCCGCCAAGGACGGAGCCCTCGCCGCGGCGAGGGACGACGCCGACGGCGCGCGCGCGCTGATGCAGGCGGAGGTCGACGCGCTGCGGGCGGCGATGGAGGCCGAGGTGAGCGCGGCGCGCGCGGCGATGCAGCGCAGGCTCGACGAGGCCGTCGCCGAGGCCGAGGCGAAGGCCGCCGGCCTCCGCGACGCGAGGGAGAAGAACGTGCACTTCTCGGCGCGCGTCGTCGCGCTCAACTCGAGGGTGGCGGCGCTGCAGAAGCAGGCGAGGGACGCTGCGGCCAGGGAGCGCGAGATGGGCGCCGAGCTCGAGGCGCTGCGCGCGGCGCTCGCCGCCGGCGGCGGCAGCGGCGGGGGCGGGAGCGGAAGCCCGCGCCACCTCCACGGCCACCACCAGCTCGCAGACCGCAACGGCAGCGGGAGCGGCCCCGCCCCGCACTCCCCTCGCTCCCCTCGCGCCGCCGCGGCGGCGGCGAGCGCCTCGGCGCCGGGCTGGGCCCGCCTGTCGCCCGAGCAGGAGGCCGCGCTCTCGGCCCTCTGCGCCGCCGCCGTCCCCCGCCGCCTCCCCATCGTCAACATCCAGCACGGCGCGAGCCCAGCCGACGCCGTCGGGATGCCCTTCGCGGCCTGGCTGCTCGGGGAGTGCCTGCTTACGTGGGCGTCGGCGGCCGGGTGGAGGGCCGCGGAGGTCGACGCGGCCGCGGCGCGGCTGCGGGACGCCGTGCTCGCCGCGGCCGACGCCGACGGGCTCGCGGCGCAGGCCTACTGGCTCTCGGCCTCGCTGGCCCTGGGCGCCCTCCTCAAGGTGCGCTCCATCGGGAGGCGGGACTGCGGGGGGCTCTTCAGGGCCGGGGACGACATGATCCAGTTTGGCGGGCTGCACGCGCTGCTCGGCGCCTCCGTGGTCGAGCAGCTGCCGCTGTCGGCCTCGGTGCTGCTGGGCGAGGAGGCCAAGAGGGCCGCGAGGGCCAACGCGGCGGCGGCGGCCAGGGCCGCGGCGGTCTCTTCGTCCTCCTCCGCCGCCGCCGCCGCCGACGGGACGCTTCCCGTCCCTTCTCCTGCCTCCTCCGCGGCTCGCTCCTACGAGGAGCTCATGGCCTCGCCCTGGCAGGGCCTCCTCGGGGGGCTCTCCAACGTCCTCGAGACGCTGCGGGGCGAGGGCGCGCCGCCGCCGGCCTGCCGCGCCGTCGTCGCCGCCGCGCTCCGCGCGCTCGACGCCTCCCTGCTCAACGCCCTCATGCTCCGCCGGGACTGCTGCTCGGTGAGCGCCGTCCGCGCGCTCCAGGCCGGGCTCGCCGACGTCAGGGCCTGGGTCGAGTACGTGGGCCCCGAGTGGGCCGGGGAGGCCCCCGACGCCGACGCCGCGCTGCAGCACGCGGGCCAGGCGGCGCGCTACCTGCTGCACGGCAAGGACGACTGCGTGCGCAAGGCCGCCAGGGGCTTCGACATCGGCGCCGACCTGCGCAGGGCCTGCCCGTCGCTGACGCTGGCGCAGGTGTACCGCCTCACGGAGCACCACCACGACGACTGGATCGCCGGCGGGGGCAGGGGCGACACGATCGCGCTGCTGCGGACGCTCAAGGGGCAGGTCGACGCCGTCGCCGGGGGCGCGAGGAGCCCGGCCGGGAGCGAGAGGGCCCCCTCTCCCGCCGCGTCTGACGACGAGGACGGGGACGACGACGAGGACTCGCTGCTCCTCGACCCCTCGGCCGCCTTCGTGCTCCCGCGCAAGCTGCTGACCGACGCCGCGAGGCACTACGTGCAGGCCCCTCGCCCCTACCACTCCGCGGCGCCCGGCGTGTCGCTGCTCGACAGGATCGAGGCCTGCTGCCGCGGGAGCGTGGCGCTGCCCGGATCGCTGCGGGCGCGGCCCGAGTTCGCGTTCCTGCTGTCCCCGAGGCCCGGGAGCGGCGACGAGAGGTAGTGGATGGGAGAGGAGGAGGAGGAAGGAGAGAGAGAGAGAGGACGAGAAACAGGGAATGAGGATGGAATGAGAGAGAGAGAGAGAGAGAGAGACACAGGAGAGAGAAAATTGAGAAAAAAGTTGGTGTTCTTTTTCAAGAGAGAGAAACGAAACAGAGAGGCAAGACAACAGACACTCCGATTGCAAAAGCCACATAACGAAAGCGCGACACCAGCACATTAAAAGACCGAAGAACGACCGCTTTCTAGGGTTGAAATACCTCGCACACTTTTTTTTACTTTGATCTCCCTCTCTCTCCCACCGAAATCAGAATTTCAAATCTCTCTCTCTCTCTCCGTCTCTTCTCTTTCACCCCGCCGCATACACGCACACGCTCTTGTCGTCGCTCACGCTCGCCAGCTTCGTCCCGTCCCCGCTCCATGCCACGCCCCAGACCTGGTCCGAGTGCTCCCTCGCGGTCTGCAAGGGCCCCGAGGCGGCGCCGGCCGACCGCAGGTCCCAGAGCTTGACCGTCGAGTCCGAGGACGCCGTCGCGGCGAAGACGCCGCCCGGGTGCGGCGCCACCGCCGTGACCCAGCTGGCGTGCCCGCCCAGCGCGGCGACCAGCGCGCCGTTGGCGGCGTCGTAGACGTGCGAGTGCATGTCGTCGCAGGCCGTGAGCACCTTCGTCGAGTCGGCCGAGAAGGCCACGGATCGGACGGGGCGGTGGTGGCCCGGCAGCGAGCAGAGCGGCCTCCCGGAGGCGACGTCGAAGAGCGCGACGCCGCCGTCCATGGAGCCGCAGGCGATCCGCCTCCCGTCCGGGGAGTAGGCGACGGAGAGGACAAACCTGTCCCTCGAGGAGGACGGGAAAGGGCCGCCGGAGGCGGAGGACGGGGGAGCCGCCCCGGCCCCGTTCGCGACGCCGCTCGGCTCGGGGAGCGCCATCTCGGCGACCTTCTCGGCCGAGTCCGCGGACCAGACCACCACCTTGTTCGACGCCCCGCCCGCGGTCGCAATCAACTGCGGGCCCCCGTTGATAGCCTCGCTCGGGGGCGGGAAGGCGATCTGCCACGTCTCTCCGGGGGGCGTCTCGATGACGGCCTTGGTCACGCTGTCCTCGAGGTGCCAGATGCGCACGAAGGAGTCGAGCGAGCTCGAGGCGGCAAAGGTGCCGCCGGCGTCGACGGCGACGGAGATGGCGCCAAGGGTATGCCCCGGAAGGGAGCGGAGGGGCTCGGTGGACGACGACGAAGAGGAAGGGTCTTCGCCGCCCTCTGCCGCGGTCGCCGCCGCTGTTGCTCCGGAGGCGCTCGCCGCGCCGGCGCCTCCGGAGCGGTCGATGCTCCAGACCTTGACCGTCTCGTCGACCGAGCCCGTGACGAGCTCGGTCGAGGAGGACTCGCCGCCGCCCTCACCCTTGCTGGGGGCCCAGACGCAGCACCAGACGGCGTCCTCGTGGGCGTCGTCGACCTTGAGGGTGCGGGTGAGGCGCATCTTTTATTTGGAAAGGGCAAGGTGGGCGGAGAGGGAGGAGGAGGAGGAGGAGGAGGAGGAGGAGGAGGAGGAGGAGGAAAAAAGACTGGGTCGATGGTCGACGGCTTGAGACTCGGCGTGTTCTGCTACTCGCTTTTTTCCTTCCGATAGCGGTGATATCTCTTCAGTGTCACGTCGGGCTGGTGCTCGATGCGAGGCGAGACGGAGAGTTTTGAAGCGAGGGAGGGAGAGAGGGCGAGAGAGGGAAGCTCAAAGGCCGTCGAGATCGTCGATCTGAGCAGCGTCGACGACGTCGAGAGTCTTCTCGTTTCGCTCCACTCGTTCTTCGAGGCAGCAGCAGCTGAAGCAGCGTGCGAGAAAATTGAAGGGCGCGATCGGTCGAGCAGATGCCGGAACGAGCGAGCGTGCGCGCGCGAGAGAGAAGCAAAAGCTCAAGAAGAAAGAAAAAAGTGAAGGCCATTGAACTCGGAAGTTGTTTCACACGACGACGACGACGACGACAACTCTCCCTCGCGCGCGTTCTGGCTCGCGGAGAGAGCTCGGCTTCCCCGTTTCGTCTCTGCGTGCTTCAGTCAGAACGGTTGCCTTTTCTTCGGCTCTCGCTCGTACTGCTTGAACGCCAAGCGAGAGCGACGACGATAGCATACGAGAAAGAAGTTGGAAAGACGAGAGAGACATTCGATTGCAATGGGTGCGTCCGATGCTCTTTCCCTTTCCCCTCTTTGCCTCGCGTTCATTCCTCACTCTCTCTTCCTTTCCATCGAGCACAAAGAAGACATCAACATCTCTCTCCCTGTGAGCAGGAAAAAAAAGCTGAAACCGACTCTGTCAGTGGCTCACACCGCTCTCTGAAAAAGGACAAAAAAAACAGCAGAAAACGCCGCCGACGCCGCTCCCGGTGCTACCCCCACCCCCTCGACCTGCCCCTTCCGCGTCTCCATCAAGCACTGGCGCGCCGTCGCCTCCTGGACCTGGGACGCCGGTGACGACGTCTGCGGCATCTGCCGGGCCGCCTTTGACGGCTGCCCGCCCGACGCCAAGTTCCCGGGCGACGACGCCCCCGTGGTCTGGGGCGCGTGCGGCCACGCGTTCCACCTCCAGTGCATCAGCCGCTGGCTGGGGGCCCCCGCGGCGGAGCAGCGGTGCCCGTTCTGCAGGAGGGCCTGGGAGTACAAGAGTGCCGGGGGCGGAGCCGAGAAAGGCGAGGGAGAGGAGGGAGGAGGAGGAGGAGGGAGGGCTGGAGGCGGAGGGGCGACTCCGGTGGGAGCGGCGGCGACGATGGGGCGGCGGCCCCCGCCGGCGGTCGGCGGCGGCGCTGCCGCGCCGAGGACGGCGAGGAGAGCGAGGACGACGGTCGGGGCGAGCCCTCCGGCCGTGCCTCCCGTGCCTGCGCCGTAAGGTGTTTCTGTTTTGTTTTGTCCCCCTTTGAACTGTATAAAAAATTTGAGAGAAAAGAACTGTCCATTTTTCGGGGCTTTCGAAGAGGAAGAGAGGGAGAGAGGAAGAGGGAGAGAGAGAGAAAAAAAACTGTTTTCTTTTCCGCCTTTTTGCGCACCTTCTGCACGTTTTCATCCCGAGCGAAGCAGCTGGAGAGCTAGCCCTGACGTCTCTCTCTGCGCCCCGGGAGGTGAGCGATGGCGACGAGACGAATTACGCGGAGAAAGACGGTGCTGCTCTTTGCGACATCATGCATCTTCGTCGCCGTGTTAGCTTCGACCTGCGCTGCCGAACAAGCCGCTTCGTTGTCGCTCCGCCCCCTCCTCCTCGCCGAGCCTCTGCAGCGCCTCCGCGCTCTCTCGAAGCTCAGCGATGACGACGGAAACGACAACCTCACGCGTCCCTTTGGGGGGCCCGCGCACGCTCGCGCGGCAGAGGAGATAAGAAAATGGTTTGAAGACGCCGGGCTGGAGAAGGTCAAGCTCGACGCCGTCGGCAACGTCCGCGGCGCCCTGAGTTTTGGAGAAAGCGAAAAAGAAGAGGAAGAGGAAGACGCTTCCGTGCTGCTCCTGGGGTCGCACTACGACACCGTCCGCGGAGCCGGCATCTACGATGGAGCCCTGGGGATCGTCGCCGCCGTCGCGGCGGTCAAGGCTGCCTCGAGGAGAATAGCAGCAGCAGAACTGGAGGCGGCGGGAACGAGGAAGGAGAAAAAACCCTCGAGGCGAAAAACCGTCGAGGTCGTCGCCTTCTCCGACGAGGAGGGCCTGAGGTTCGGGACGACGTTTCTGGGCAGCAGTGCCCTGAAGGGGACGCTGCTGGGCAGCGGGGCTCTGGACTCCGCGGTCGACAGCGATGGGGTGACGCTGCGGGACGCGCTGCTGGAGCTGAAAGAGAAGGAGAGGAAGAAAAAAGAGTCGTCGACTTCGTCGTCACCTCCTTCTTCTTCCTCTCTCGACGAAGATGTCGCCGCCTGCGCGCTCTCCTCCTCTCCTTCCTCTCCTTCCTCTTCTTCTTCTTCTTCTCCTTCCTCTTCTTCTTCTTCTTCCTCTTCTTCCCGCTCGCTCTCCCGCTACAGGGGATACGTCGAGGCGCACATGGAGCAGGGCCCGACGCTCGAGGCAGAGGGGGCCAGGCTGTCCGCGGTCTCGGGCATCTCGGGCCAGACGAGGCTCGGCGTCTCGCTGCGGGGCGCGGCGGGGCACGCGGGGACCGTCCCGATGAACGCCGGCGAGAGCGGCGGTGGGATTCACCGGAGGGACGCCGCCGCGGGCGCTGCGGAGGTGGTGGTCTCGGTGGAGAGGATCTGCCAAGGAATGAGTGAGGAGAAGAGGAGGAGGGGCGGGATCATCGCGAGAGCGACCGCCGCGGCGCTCGGCCGCGCCCTTCGCGCCGCGCGAGCGGCGGCGGGGAGCGGAAGCCGCGCGGCTGCTTCCTGCTTCTCGCTCCCTCCGCTGTTCCTCCTGGAGGCCCTCGAGCGGACGAAATCATCTCTCCTCTCTCCTCCGCCGCCGCCGCCGCCCGAGCACCTCGTCTGCACGGTCGGCAGGCTCCTCCTGAAGCCCAACGCCCCGAACGTCATCGCGGGCTCGGCCGAGCTCGTCGTCGATGTGCGCTCTTCTTCCGACGCCGCGCGCGAGAGAGCCCTGGCTTCCATCGGGGGAGCGATTGCCGGTGCGTGCTCCAAGAGGTCTCTGGAGTGCGAGACGGAGACCATCCACGAGGCGCAGGCCTCGGCGGCGGATCCGGGGCTGACAGCTGCGGTCGATCGGGCGGCGCGCGCGTCCGAGGCGACGTTTTTGAGCTTGAGACAAGGGGGCGGCGACGACGACGACGACGAAGGAGAAGAAGAAAGCACACCGACTCCCCATCACGTCGCCCGCGCCCGCGCCTCCGGGGCAGGGCACGACGCCCTGGCCCTGGCCGCGGCGCCGCTGCCGCTGCCCTGGGCGATGCTCTTCGTCAGGGACGTCAAGGGGGTGTCGCACTCGAAGGACGAGAGGGTGAGGGACGGGGACGTCGCGGCGGCTGCCGCGGCGCTTTACGAGGTCGTGGTGGAGCATTTGGGGCTCTGAAGCGGAACAGAGGATCGATAGAGAGAGGGGGGGAGAGAGCTAGAGAGAGAGAGAGGGAGATCGTGTTGTGTACATAAATGAAGGAGAGGCGGGGGGGTGCGTGAAATGAATGAAAAAACGAAGAAGAAAAAGATATTTTACAGAAACTCCCGCTCGCGCTTTCACGCATCGCAACGCCCTTCGCGCCCCCATCTTACGCCTCGCGCTTGGCCCGCTCCCTCTCCATCATCTCCTCGGCCAGCCCCGGCCTCCACCCGCCCTGGACGCCCCCGCTCGTCGCCTCGGCCGGCACGTGCCTCCTCGGCGGCGCCCGCACAGAGGCCTTCCTCCCGGCAGACCCGCGCAGCAACGCCGCGGCTGCCGCCACTTCTTCGGCGCCCATGTTGCGCACGGAGGTCGTTCTAGACGTGCCGTTGACTGCAGAGAGGGAGTTTTGAGAAAAAAGGAGAGAGGCACGAGGGAGTTAGAAAGGAGAGAAGAGAGAGTTGGAAAAAACGAAGGCTAAAAGAAAAAAATCAAAACCTTCAAAATCGCAAGACTCACGGTACTCCCCGCGCAGAAAAGGGTGGTGGCCAGCCCGGACTTCCTCGAGCACCTCCAGGTGCGGGTTCGAGGCCTTGAAGGCCGGGAGGAAGGATGCGGCAAAGTCGCTTTATTTTTTTTTGAGGTGGGAAAGAGGTCGGGGTTGAAAAAGGGAGTGGGAGCGAGTTGGAGGCAAGAAGCGTCGGCGACAACGTTTCTGATTCCTTCCTTCCCTCTCTTTCGCTCTCCCTCTCTCCAACACTCCACTCACCGAGCACCCGCCGAGCTGCCCCCGCGATCGCAAAAGGCCAGCGTCAGCTTGCTGAGCTGGAAAACGCCGCGGCGCGCCATACTTTCCAAGGCCGAGAAAGAAGGATGCAGACGACGGCTAGAACGATCCAATCGAAACTTAATTCGACCGTCTCTCTCTTTCACTCTCGGGCAGCTTTCGCGCCTGCTACGCGCGCGCGACAGAGGGAGGCGATCCGAATCTCTGCTCCTGTCGCTGCTGCTGCTGCGGCGTTCAACGAGCACACGGAGCGGACAAGGCAGCTTGCGTTTCAGGGAGAAAGAAAAAAAGTGAAGGAGAATCAGAGGTCGAGAAAGAAAAAAAATCAAAAAATCACTCTGAAAAATCACTCGGTTGTTATCTCGAAAAACAAAAAAGACACTCTTTGTTCATTCGGCTGTTCTCCCGGCGTTCCCTCGCGCATTGACCCGCACGATGCGGCCCTCGAGCGCCTCTTGAGGCGTCGAGCACGAAAGAGCGAGAGATAGCGAAGGCAGAGAGAGAGAAAGAGAAAGAGAGAACGAAGCAGGCAGCAGGGATTGAGAGGGAGGGAGCGTCGTCGCCGCGATGCCGCAACCTCAACCTCCTCCTCAGCCTCAGTTCTCCGACGGCCTCTCGATCGTCGACAATTGCGGCGAGTACCGCGCCCACTGCGGCTACTGCTCGGGGGGCGGCGGCGACGGCGGAGACGGCGGCGGCGGCAGCGGAGAAGATCTGGATGCAGACCTCGAGACGTCGGTCTCGGTCGGGATGTGGGCCCACCGGCTCGCGCCGTCGACGTACGGGCTGCTGCTCTCCGAGCAGGGCTGGCGCCGCAGCGGCCGGTGGCTCTACCGGCCCGACGCCGCGGAGACCTGCTGCGTGCCTCACACGATCCGGCTCGATGCGGGGTCGTTCAGGCCGAGCAGGGCGCAGCGGAAGGCCGAGAGTAGGCTGCGCGCCTTCGAGGCCGGGGAGAGGAGAGCGGGGGGAGGCGGCGACGGCGGAGGCGGAGAGGAGGGAAACGCCGCTGCCGCCGCTGTTCCTGCCGCCTTTGCTGCTCCTCCTCCTCCCCCTTCCTTCGCCGCGCCCTTCGCAGGGGGTGCCCCCCCGATCGGCTCCAGCCCCGTGGGGGGCTCCTCCCCTCTCGAGGGCACGCCGATGAGGGGAAACTCCCCGAGGCCCTCTCTCTCGGGGAGGTCGGCGGCCGAGAGCGGCGGCGGCGGCGCGTTCGGCCTCGCGAACCGCTCGTCGTCGATGGCCTCGTTGCTGCCTGCTGCCGCTGCTCCGAAAGGCGGAGGAGGCTCCTCCGGGGACGGAGGCTCCGCGCTCTTCGAGAGGCTCGCGCTCGCAAGGGCCCTGGAGGGCGCAGCCGCGAATGCTGCCCTCGCTGCTGCTGCAGCTGCTGCTGTCGCTCCGACCTCCTCCTCGGACAGGAAGCGAGAGAGAGGACACTTGAGCGACCTCGACTGCGACGACGGCGACGACGGAGCGGAGGGGGCCCTCCCCTCCTCGCGCAAGTCCAGCAGCGGGTCGCTGGCGGCGATGCTGATGGCGATGGACGGCGGGGGCAGCGGGAGGACCAACAGGCCCTCGTCGGCAGCGACGACTCCGAGGGCCGCCGCGGCGGCCGCTGCCGCTGCTGCTGCCACTTCCGCCCCCGCGTTTGCTTCTTCCTCCTCCGCCGCCGCCGAACCTCGAAGAGCGCAGGCGCCGCCTCCCCCAAGAGAGGAAGAGGACCCCGAAGAAGAAGAAGAGGACCCCGTCGTCGCCTCCCTCGTCGAAGCCCTCCGCCTCGCCCTCGAGGCGCTCGCGGCCTCGGCCAAGGCCCCGCGGAGCGCCGCCGAGGCCGCGAGCAAGGCTATCGTTCTGTCGCCGCTGCCGGCGACGGCGGCGAGGAGGAGGGCGCGGGGCAAGGAGGGGGGCGGCGGCGGCAGGGGCGACGGCGCGGGGGAGGCTCCCCCCGCTCCCGTCCCCGCCGTCCCCGACGGAGCCTCCCTGTGCAGTGCGCTCCCGCTGGCGCTCGCCGCGGCGGTCCGGAGGGAGGCGGGCGGCCGAGGGGGAGGGGGCTCGGGGGCGGCGCCGGGCGGGGCGTCGCCCCCCCCCTCCCCCGCCGCGCTCGCGGCGGAGATCGCCGCCGCCGCGTCTCCGCTGCTTCCGCTCGGCTGGTCCGTGTCCGCGGCGGCCACGGGGCACCTCAACTTCGTCTCCCCGGAGGGGTGGGAGCGGAAGGCGAGGGGAAAGAGGGAGAAAGGGAAGGGGAGGGGGAAGGGGAAGGGGAAAGAGAGCGAGGGAGGCCGGCCCCTCCCTGCTCCCCCGCCGGCGCGCCGCTCCTCGGGCAGGCCGCCGCTTTCGGGGACGCCGCCACCGCCGCAGGCGCCCGGGGCGCTTCCCGCCCTGTCCCCTCCCCCTCCCCCGCCGCCGCCCTCGGCGCCGCGCCCGCTGCGCGTCGTCACGCTCCCGCTCCCGGAGGCCGCCGACCGCGTCGCCCGCGAGGAGTTTGCGCTGTACCGGGCCTACCAGACGCTGCACCACGGCGAGCGGCCGGAGCAGGTGTCGCGGGAGGGGTTCGTGCGGTTCCTCGTGGACACGCCGCTGGCGAGGAGCTGCGGCGGCGGCGGCGGCGGCGGCGGCGGCGCGGCGCGGCGGGGGGACGGGGAGGGCGCGGAGGGCGAGCGCGGCGCGAGCGCCGCCGCCGCCGGCGACGACGGCGACGCGGCCCGCGGCGGCGCCCGCGACCTCTTCCGCCTCGGCACGGGCACCTACCACCAGCAGTACTTCCTGGGAGACCGCCTCGCCGCCGTCGGGGTGGTGGACTACGTGCCGCAGGGCCTGTCGTCGGTCTACTGCTTCTGGGACCCGGCGCTGAGGGGCCTGGCGCTGGGGAGGGTCGTCGCTCTGCGGGAGATCGCCGCCGTCGCGGCGCTCGCGAAGATGGCCGAGGCCGCCGCCGCCGCCCAAGAGGCGGGAGGGAAGAGGAGGCTCTGTCCTTCTTCCGTTCCCGGCTCCCTTCCTCTCTCCTCGGTCGTCCCGCGCCACTACTTCATGGGATACTACATCCACTCGTGCCCCAAGATGCGGTACAAGTCCGAGTTCGAGCCGTCGGAGTTGCGGTGCAACTCGACGGGGCGGTGGGTCCCGGCGTCGGCGGAGGCGGTGACGCGGGCGCTCGGCCGCGACGCGAGGGCGGCGATAGGGCAGCTCTTCCTCGGCTCCGCTGCTGCTTCCCCTGAAGAGCCTGAGCAGCCTTCCTCTCCTGCCGCGATGACCGTCTCTGCCCGGGCCCTGGCGCTCAACACGCTGGTGTACCTGCCGCCTCGCGGTGGCGGCGGCGCTCCTCTGGCTGCCTCGGCGGAGGCGGGGGTCGGGACGACGTCGCTCGCCGCCGCAGCGGCCAACGCCGCCACTGCCGCCGTCGCCGCCACTGCCGCCGTCGCTCCCTCTGCCGCTCCTCCCTCCGCTCCTCCCTCGGCCAGGTCCCCCTCTCCCCCCGCGCAGGAGGAACACCACGAGCAGCTCGAAGGGACCTCCCCTCCGAGCCTGGGCGCAGGGCTGTTCCCCTTGGGCCAGGGAGCGCAGCCTCCTCCTCCGCCGCCACTCGCCGCCGCCGCCGCTCCTCTGCCGCAGCTTCAGCAGCCTCAGCAGCCCTCCTCCGGCGGGGGGCAGCTGATGCGGCTTGGGCAGCTCGTGCGCGTCTCGGGGGCCGATCCTGCCGCCGTGGGGGCTCTCGCAGCGAGGCTGGCGCCTTGGAGGGCCGCCGTGGGGTCTTGCGGGGAGCGCGTCGTGGTGCTGCTTTGAAGGGAGAAGGCTGTTTTTTTCCTTCTTTTCCTTTTGCTCTTTTCCGCGGTGCTTTTTCCGATTTTGTAACTCAAACTTTGCACACTCTCTCGTCTACGCTCTCTTCTCTCTCTTTCTCTCTTCTCCGCGGCAAAGGCACAACGAAGAGCACTCCTTCTCTCTCTGCGCTCTCTCTCAGCACACTGCGTGCAGGAAAGAAAAAAAGAAAAAGAGAAGAAAAACCCTCCACTTGTTTCGTTCAGGGTTAGAAAGGAAAGAGTTCGTACCTTCCCTTTCTTCCTTTAGTTTTTATCGAGCTGCTTGCTTTGGTCTCCTCATCTATCTTACAAAGTCAGAGGTGGGAAAAAACGCCCGGCGGGTTTTCAGGCGACGGGCGGCGAGGAAGAAGCAAGCGATTGGGGGTTTCTCGAAAGAAAAAAACTCGAGAAGAAAAACATAGAGGTCAAGTTTGTTTGAGGCTAAGGGGAAAAAGGAACGACGCTGCTGCGGCTCGTGGTCTTTCTCTGCTGCTGCTGCGCGCGTGCTCTCGTTTGCTCGTCCATCGGGCGCTCGAAAGCGTCAGAAGGAAAAAAAAAGATTTTTCAAAAAACGTTTTTTTTTTTTTGAAAAATCCACTCATTTTCTTTTCTCTCACTCTCAAGTTCCCCAATGATTTTCGCCCTCTCTCTTTTTCTCTTGTTTATTTCGCCCCGTCTCGTGTGCGCGATGGTAATTTATAAGATCCAGTTGTTTTTTTGAAGTGTTGAATGTTGGCTGGCGAGCGGGAGCGGAGAGGGGGGGGAAGGGGGCATTGTTTTTTAAGTGAAAAAAGTTTGGTTTGTTCGAGAGGGGCTGTGTTGTTCTCTCCGCCTCCGTTTTTGTCCCGATGTGTGCGCGAGTCGCCGATGGTAAAGTAGTAAAAGAGTTGCTGATTTGCTGGGCGCGCTAGGGAAAAGGTGGCTGTCAAGGGTTTAAGGGGGGAGGGGTGGGGGGGTCGTCGAAGGAAAAAGAAAAAAATGACGAAAGAAAAGAAGAAGAAAAGCCCTCCGTTTCTCCAAAGCCATTCTCTTTTCTCTCTCTTTTCCCTCCCTCTCTTTCTCTCTCTTCCTCCGGGAAAAATAGTGGGAAACGTGCCCTCCGGTCCTCGAGGGAGGAGCAAGGAGCAGGATCCCGCTGGCTCGTGGGAGGGAAGCAAAAAAAACACGAGGTCGAAAAACAAGGGAAAAAAGGCAAGAGAGAGAGAGAGGGAGAAACTTTCGTTCTCCTCTCTCCCTCCCTTTTCCTCCCTCGTTTCTGTCTTCCTCACAGCGACGACGCGCGGATCAGCTCGACGTACTCGTAGTAGTCGAGCCCGTCGATCTTCCCCCCGCGGCGGCGGGAGGAGGAGGGCGAGGCGCGCTTCCCGGGCGAGGTCGCCTGCTGCGGCTCAGCCGGCGGCGCTGAGCCGGGGACGGCCCTCGGCGTCGACGGCGCCGCCGCGGGGGAGAAGCCCCCGCCGCCGGCGCCGGCGCGGACGCCCTTGAGCGGCTCGCCGAAGGCGGCCCCGGCCCCGGCGGCGGCGACCGCGGCGGTGGCCGGCGCGCAGCCGGCGGCGTGCGAGCTGAACAGCGCCGGCGCGAGCGGGATCGCGACGGGGGCCGAGGAGGCCGCCCCGCGAGGGGGGGCGGAGGAGGCGCCGCCGGCGGCGGCGGCCGCGCTCGAGGCCCTGCGCGCCTCGTCCATCGTGGCCGGGATCGGGACCGCCGGGGTGCGCGCGGGGCCAAAGGCCACTGTTTTTTTTCCCCCCGTGTGTGTGTGGGAGTCGGACAGAACGGAAGGGTGTGTGCGTGAGAGCGAGGGGAGAGGGAGGCGCATTTCTTTGGGGGGGATCGGCGTTGTTTTCGACCTCGAAGGCAAAGGGCGACTCTCGCACGCGCGTTTGCGAGAGCTCGCTCGTTCGACGGTGTCTAGCAGGCGCGGGGAGCGAGGGGAGGAAAGCGGCGAAGGAGGAGCGAGGGGAGGAAAGCGGCGAAGGAGGCGCGACGAGAGCGAGGGGGAAAAAACAAGTCCCAAAACGAAAGGTCCGGGGTCGAGGAGGCCGGCGAAAAGATTTTCCTCGGTTGGGGGGGGGGGGCCCGGTCGCCGCGGTCGGGCGACGAGGCTTTTTCTCGCTCGTCGCCCTTTTCTCTCGCTCCGGTCCAGGTCCCGCGAGGCGAGCCTTCTTCCTGTTTACGTCGGAAGGCGCCCCCCCCCTTCTCTCTCTCTCTCGCACAAGGGAGAACTCGGAGCTCGCGGGCCGAAGCAAGGGCGGCAAGATCTCTCTCTCTCTCTCGAGAGGTCTCGTTCCATTCTGCCTCTTCTCTCAGGTCGAGGTTGGACAGGGAGAAGAGGCAAGAAAGAAGAAGCAAATCGAGCCTCTCTCCCTGGATCGTCTCCCGTGACCCGTTGCCCCCTCTCTTACTCCTCTGATCCGCCCCTCGGCTCTCTCGACGCGTGACATCGAGATGTCGACGACGGAGAAGAGAAAAGGGCGGGAATGAGGGCGCTAGGGGGTCGCGCGGGGGCGAGCGCGTGCTTGCCTCTCTCTCTCTCTCCCTCTCTCTCTGCTCTCAAGCTCTGGGGCTTGATAGTTTGGGCTCTTTCTGCCAGGTCAGCCCCTGGGGCACCTTCCTTTCTCGCGCGATATTCACCGCCTTGCGCGCGCTCTCGCCCAACCCCGCACGCACATAACGACACAACAGACACTTACCGGGCATAGAAGCCCTCCAGAGGAGCGCCCTGACGTCGGCGCTGCCGCGCGCAGAGTCGAGCGATGCGCGGGACGACAGAGCTCCTCCGCCGGGCGACGATGCGACCGAGCCGGTGTTTCCTCCGGCTCCTGCTGCAGCAGCAACTGCTCCGCCAAACACGCTCGTGTTCGACAGCACGCTGTCGAGCGAGCGGCGCCCGTCGACGCGTCCCAGCGACGTGGCGGGAGAGGGCAGGGCCTTTTCGGTGGTGGCGGTGGCGTCTGTTGGTCGTTTTGTTTGGGAATGTCGAAAGCGGACGTCAGGAAAAAAAAGGTCGTTGCGGGCGAAGATTCGGTCCTTTCGCGAAAGGGCCATCGAATCATCACGCAGCTGAGCTCTCGGAAACCCGCGATTTTGCACCTGCAAACCGCGCCAACTCACCCCACTCGGCGACGTCTGCGGCCGTGCCCATGGAAAAGTCGTTGATCGACGGCGAGGCCGGGAACGAAGAGCCGGACCTTGGGGTCGACGACGCGAATCCCACCGAGTTTCCTGCTTCGTTGTTTCCGTTCTCGGCGGCCGACGAGCGGTGCGAGAGCAGGCGCATGAGCGAGGACATGGTGTCAAGATAGAATGAGCCGGAGCTTTGAGAGTTTTGGTGGCTTTTGAAGAAAAGGCTTGTGGGTGGAGGTGGGGGGGTGACCGGCCGTTGTTTGGGCGAGTCGAGCTAGGGCAATGATTTGTGATTTTTCAGTCGAGCTCCGCGCAAGTTCATTTCTGTTTTTCTTCCCTTTCTCAATCGCTCTCTTCCGGGCCACACATGCTCCTCGCCCTTCGCACGCAGAAGAGCGCAGCAACCCGTGCATCGAGAGGAAAGAACAGCGGCAGCTGCTGCAGCAGCAGCAGCGGTATCGGCAGCACGACGACGAGAGGAAGAGGTAAGAAGAGTCGAGGTAAAGAGAGAGGGACGATCGACGGTGACGACGGACGACGGACGACTCCGGATCATCCCGTCTTTGCCGTCATATTTGGCGTTTCTCTTGCCGTGATTGCCACTGGAGAGGGTCTGGGGCGTCGTCTTCTGGCGTGTGCGGGCCGAGCTTTAGGGAGCCGGGGCGGAGAAGCTGAAGTTTGAGAGGGGTGAAGATCGTGGTGTTTTTGCTTTTCGTTCTTGGTTGGCTCAACGAGGAAAAAAAAAAAAACCCGACCCCCAACTTCTTCTTCTCTCTTCTCTCTTCTCTTCTCTCTTCCTTCACCGCACGGAACAGCCGCCCTCGCCCTCGCCGCGCGAGTCCTCGCCCGCGAGAGCAGGGCCTTTCCTTCGAGGAGCTTTGACTCGTCCGCTTGTGCTGCCTCCTTGAGGGCCGCGAGGGCGACGTCTCTGCCGACGCCACAGTCAACGTCTCTGCCGGCGCCGTCTCTGCTCCCTCGCTCTCCTTTTTCTTCCTTCCTCCCTCGCTCTCTTCCCCCTCTGCTCCCTCGCTCTCTTTCCCCCTTCTCCTCGCCCGTCGCCTCCGAAACGACGATGGCGGCGACGACGCCGAGTCCGCCGGCCGGCGCCCCCGTCGCCGCCGCCTCTGCCGCCGCCGCCGCCGCCGCCGCCTCCTGGGACGGCAGCGGCACGCAGGAGGACCTCATGCTCCGGGACCAGGTCATCCTCGTCGACGGGGCCGACGCCGTCCTCGGCGGCGCGTCCAAGTTCGACGCGCACAGGTTCGAAGAGGGCGAGGGCGAGGGCGAGGGCGAGGGCGAGGGCGAGGGCGAGGGCGAGGGCGGGGCCCGGAGGAGGACGAGGGCCGACGGGCTGCTCCACCGCGCGTTCTCGGTCTTCCTCTTCGACGCGCGCGGCGACCGCCTGCTGCTGCAGCGGCGCGCCGCGTGCAAGATCACCTTTCCGGGCGTGTGGACAAACACCTGCTGCTCGCACCAGCTCCACGGGCAGGACCCCCCCGAGGTCGACGACGCGGCCCTGGCGGCGGCGACAGGCGAGGCCCCCGGCGCCGCCGCGGCGGCGGTGCGCAAGCTGTGGCACGAGCTCGGGGTCGAGCCGGGCGCCGTGCCGGCGAGCGCGTTCAAGCTCGTCGCGAGGCTGCACTACTGCGCCCGCGACGAGGGCAACCCGGAGCCGTGGGGCGAGCACGAGCTCGACTACGTGCTGCTGGCGAGGGTCCCGACGGCGGCGCAGGCGCAGCAGGGCTCCTCCTCCTCCGCCGCCGCCCCCTCCCCCTCCCCCTCCTTGCCGGCCTTTGCGCTGCGCCCCAACCCCGAGGAAGTCGGCGAGGCGCGGTGGGTGACGCGCGGCGAGCTCGGCGCGATGCTGCGCGACCCGGCGCTGCGGTGGTCGCCCTGGTTCCGGATCATCGCGGACAAGTGGCTGCTGCCGGAGTGGTGGAGCAGCAGCAGCAGCGACGGCGGCGACGGCGGCGACGGCGGCGGGGGGCGGCTGGACGCGCTGCTCGAGAGCTCGGGCGAGGAGAGGGCGGCCGGGGTGAGGGAGGTGCACCGCGTGGTCGTGTAAAAATGACGTTTTTTTTCTTCTCTCTTTCCTCCTTCTTCCTCTTCCTTCTTTTTCTTCTTCTATCCCTTCTTCTTTTTTTCCCCACTTTCGACGCTGCGGCCTCGCGGAGGGCCTCTCCTACACCCGCGGAGGAGGAGCGGCGCAGGAAGGGAGCGCAGGAGGCTGGTCTTCCCCTTTGTTTTGTTGTCGCATTGAGACTGAAGAAAAGTGAAAGAAAAAAGTTTCTCTCAAATTGAGCTCTACCTCTATGCTAAGTACTGCCACCGTGTCTTTTTATATAGTGCACGTTCAATCGACCAATTTGTCAACCAATCTCGGCCTCTGGCTTTGATCATATTGTAGTAACAGTTCTTATTGATTGTGATAATCAATAGCCAACTATATGTTGGTATAAATCACATCCAATCTTTCGTGAGGGGTGGCTGGAGCATCAAGCAAGCTCCCCGGGTTCACTCGGGGAGCTTGTGGGCTCTGCTGCCGCGCCTGCCTCGGCCCTTTCACTTCCCGGCCTTGGCGGGCACCTCGACCCTCCCTATAAGTAAACACACATCCTCAAGAGCAAATCCGGCACCGAGTGACGGGAGGCTGAAGCTCTGTTGCAAAACAAAAGAGCTTGTGCTAGGAGGCAGCACCGCAAGGTGCTGCCTCCCTCTCCCCGCTCTCCCGGTTCTCTCTGTCTCTCTCTTCTTTTCGTTCCGCCCCGCTTCCGCAGCATGCATGCATGCCGAGAAGCAAGCAGAGGGTACTCCTTACACTTGCGCTCCTGGCGAATCGCCGAGGGAGCCCTCGGCGCGACTTTTGCCGACGTCGAAAGAGAGCCCCACCAGCGGGGGGGGGGGGGGGGGGCGAATGACCGCCCGGAACCCCCCCCCCCACCCCCCCAGACGTTAGAAAATAAAAAACGGAAA